>Ga0335069_10000875_pt1 | contig 48388 bp, 30 predicted proteins | sample Lox_Sample_11_FD_206714 | JGI IMG/M metagenome (GOLD analysis project Ga0335069, IMG submission 206714) | Soil microbial communities from Loxahatchee National Wildlife Refuge, Florida, United States - Lox_Sample_1.1 | ecosystem: Environmental > Terrestrial > Soil > Wetlands | place: USA... | reverse complement strand
CCTTGCCTCCTGAAATCTGCGATTATGAGGCAATAGATCGGTTCGACTGCTTTGATTACTTGAGCTCATCCCGCGTTGTAGTGTTAGATGTTGATCTTTGCTATCGCCGCTGGCCCGAATGAACAATCGCCCCCACAGGCATAGCGCGTCACCACTGCCTCCCCCCCCCCCCTCCCTCCCCCCACGCCGAGCGCTCTTGCATGCTTGTGAGGTCGCGCCCGCTGCGCTTCAGGCCTCCACAAACTCCCCGTCCGGCAACATCACCTGCTCCCTCGCCAAATCCACATATTGCGACCCAAACTCGAACCAGCCGTCGCCGCAATTCCGAACGCGCACCACCATCGCGTCCAGTTTTCGGCTCACATTGTCTTTTGCTTTCAAACGTGCCCGAACGTATGTCCCCGGGCCCAACTCGAGCTGCGCCAGCAACTGCAAGCCGCCGCGCGAGAGGTTGTGCACGACGGCATCGACCTGGTTGGTCTCTTTCCAGCTCCCCTTGACGAGCTGGAGAATGGTCACCTGTGCCGGGCAATTCACGACGTATCGGGCAAAGCGCCGCCTCCCCTTTCCCGTATCCTGATAGCCGTCCCCCCTCGTCTCGCCCGGCTGCTCCTCCCGCACCGCCGGGCATGCATCGGTCAGGAGGTTTGTCCAGGCTTCCACGACCTGGGGATCGAACCGGTGGGGTGTCTCCTTTTTGAGCGCTGCCAGCGCTGCGCCCGGGGACATTTCCTTATCCCGGTAGGGGCGAAAGGACGTCAGCGCGTCGTAAGTATCGATCACCGCCACCATCCGCACGGCGAGCGGAATGCGGTCAAAGAGGAGCCCGTGAGGGTACCCCGTGCCGTCGAGCCGCTCGTGATGCTGCTTGGCCATGGTGGCAATCAGCGGGTCGACCTTCTTCAATTGTCGCAGCATTTGGCCGCCGAGCTCCGGATGTTGCCGGATCAGTTCGCGCTCGTTGGTGCTCAGTTTCCCCAGTTTATTGAGCATTGTTGCCGGCATAAAGGCCATGCCGATGTCGTAAAGCAGGCCACCCATGCTGTAGGTCACAATCGCCTCTCGCCGCAGCTCCCCCATCGCCATCGCCAGCGCGGGCAACCAAGCCGCAGCGTTCGCCGCATGAGTCGCCGCATAGGCATCGTGGTGCGCCGCTTCAAACATGTAACGAAATGCGAGCGGGCTTTCCAGAAGCAGCGAAACAATCGAATCGGCCACGCGCCGAAGCCGCGGCAGGGCTTCCTCCACATCCCGCGTTGAAAGCATTTCGGAAAGCAACTCGATGCTCGATTCGTAGACGATCTCGCATCGCGTCGTGAGGCTCATCTTAGGATCGCTGACGACGGTCTCGATCGTCTCCTCGAGTTGCCGCCGCAGTTTTTGCTGATCCGCCACCGAAATGTAAATGTATTTGACGCCGAGATCCTTCAAGCGAGTGCGATGAGCATCTCCAAACAGCACACTCTCCGATGCATAGAGCACATACCGTTCGCTCCCCCCGGGCCCGACGCTCCGCATGTAAAGCGACATCCCGCGCAATGCATCATCGGGAAAACGCGAATAGCAGACGGGGGCCATCTTCGAATTGTTCTTGCACTCAAGTTTGAGACGCGGACGACCATCATCCTGCGAACCGCTGAACTCTTGCGACATCGCGTCTCTCCTTTGCACACAGCCAACAAATAGGCGCGAAGCAATTTCGCTGTCGATATTCGCATATCTGACCCCGGATTCTTCGACAGTAGCTCACGTGCACTGGAGAAGACGTCAGCCCCAAAAAGGTGGTGCGGTCCTGATCTTCGCGCGGAGATTCCGGCGCCATCGCGTGTTTTATGGGTCATTCCCGGTTCGCGGCCTAAAAGGCGGCCGGCCGTCAATATCTAAAAGAAGAATCGACATTCCCCATTTTGCCGAAAGCGTGCGAACCGCGCCTGGTCGATCGACGCTCATCTGTGGTCCGATGGTACCTCACGCCTTTCGCACTTTCTCCCACTGCTTCTCCAATCGGCGCTCCGACACCGGGACCGCGACCCCGAGCTCCTGCGCAAACAGGGACACTCGATACTCCTCGATCATCCAGCGAAACAACTCCAGTTCCGGATCGTGCAAGCCAATCGTATCATGCTCGGCCTTCCGCGCAAGATACATATTCCAGAACCCCGCCACCTTCCCCATCCCCTCCAGATCCCGATCCACAATTCCTCCCGCCGAGCTTCCCCCGCTCCGCAGTTTTTCCAGCCGCAGCCGCATCCCCGCCAGATAGCGCGGCAAGTGCCCGATCCACTGCGTCGGCGTCGACAACACAAAATGCTTTGGCAAGAGATAAACGAGTTGATCATGCAGATCCGTCGTCGTCGCTGAACTCGGAGCGGATTCCATCGCCAGCGCCAAGGCATGATTCTGCTCCAGGATTTCGCCGACCAGCCCCGCCATCTTTTCGCCCGTCTCAAACAAGCGTGTCGCCCCCTTGTGCTTCAAGGCCTCCCACGCCGCCGCCGTGCGCGGAACACTTTCCCCTTCAAAGAGCGCCCGATCCACCATCAGCGTCACGAGATCCTCCTTCAACTCCTCCGTCGGGCCGATGAGCCAGTACTGCAGCGCCATCCGGGTCCACTGCGGAATTTGGTTCCGCAGTGACTTCACATCCTTCCGATACTCCAGCCGGAACAACCGCTGCACCCCGGCTCGATGCGCCGCCTCCGCCCCCTCCTTCGACGGCATCAACCGCAACCCGGCCGCCTCTCCGAGGTCCACCAGAGTCGGATACGCGACGATCCGCATGTTGAACCGCTGCACGACCAGTGACTCCGGCAAATCCCCAAAATCCCATCGCACGATCCCATCGCGCTGAAACCGCCGATCCGTCCCGCCCACGCCCGCAAAGGAATGCGCCGCCTGTGTCGCAAACTTCCGCTGCAGCATCGACAGATCACGCGACAGCGCCAGCGGTCGCCCCGTGTCATCCATGACTCGAAAATTCATCCTCAGAAACTCGGGCAGCTCCTTTTCTGCAAAATCCGCCCCGGTAATCTCCACGCCCGTCTGCCGCCGCAAATACGCCGCCAACGCATCCCGCAAGGAAACGTCTGTCTCCTGACTTCCGCCTTCTGTGTTGTTCAAAGAAGCCTCCGCCCCCTTCGCCCACTGCGGCACGGGCACAAAATTTCGCCGCAGCGCCCCGGGCAGCCCGCGCAGCAGCGCCGCAATCTTCTCCTCCAGCATGCCCGGCACGAGCCACTCGTACCGATCCCCGCGCAACTGCGCCAGCGCTGCCATCGGCACTGTCAGCATCACCCCATCCATCACATCCCCCGGCTCGTAGCGATACGTTACCGGCAACTGCAGCCCGCCGCCGGCATCCGCGAGCCGATCCGGATAATTCTCGGCCGTAATCGCCGGCGCATCCGCCCGCAGCAGATCCTCCTTCTTCATGAACAGCACCCGCGGTTCCCGCATTTCCGCCGCAATGCGCCACCGCTCAAACGTCGCCCCATCCACCACCTCAACCGGCACCCGCGCATCATAAAAAGCGTAGCGTGTCTCGATCCCCGCCAGCAGATTCTTCTGCCGAATCTTCGCCTCCATCCCCTCCACCTCCGCCACCAGCGTCTTGTTATGTTTCATAAACGGCGCCACCGCGCGGCCTTCGCCCCCCCCAGGCAGGTCGCTGAGCACGAGCGCATGATGAATAAGAATCTCCCGTGCCAACTTCGGATTGATCGGCGCGAACGGCACGGTCCGCGCGGGAATCAGCACCAGCCCATACAGGGACACCTTCTCCGTCGCCACCGCCGACATTGTTTTGGCATCCCACCGCGGCTCTGAATAGCTCCGCTCGACGAGGTGCGATGCCGCCTGCTCAATCCACTGGGGTTGCACCCCCGCGCACGTCCGGGCATAGAGCTTCGTCGTCTCCACCAGTTCGGCAGAAACAACCCACTTCGGCTTCACCGCAAAGAGCGCCGACCCCGGAAAAATATTGAATCTCGTCCCCCGCGCCCCGAGGTATTCATACGTATCCGACTTGGTCCCCACATTCGAAAGCAGACCGGTCAGCAGCGCGCGATGAATCGCATCATATTTCGGATGCCGCGGCGCCTGGCGTTGTGGAGGAACAAAAGTCATTCGCCCATTCAATCTCCGCCTTCGGCTAAAGGCAAGTCCGTTCGCAACGTTCGGAGTTGCGCCTTGAAGCGGCATCGCGGGGGGGAGGGCAAAAACAATCTTCCACCATCCATTTGGCCTCGCCGCCCCGTTCTGCTATACTCCGGAACTCCTCGGGGCGTAGCGCAGCCTGGCTAGCGCACCAGACTGGGGGTCTGGGGGTCGCAGGTTCAAATCCTGTCGCCCCGACTACGGCAAACCCCACGGTTTTTTTAAGAAGATCGTGGGGTTTTTGCTGCGCGTGCAACAAATAAGATACCCGGTTTCCCCGGTTCCCCCCCCCCCCAGCCCACCCCACCCCCCGCAAAGACACTTCCTGCAACACTCCAAACAAACCGCCCTTTCCGCACACTGTCACGGGGCGGGTTAAAAGCCGCCACTTGTGCGAGCTCCGCCTGTCGACGGCCTCACTCGGATTGGGCACCCCAATAGACACCGGGTGTCGAAAGCGACCCGCGTCCGGTGTCGAGCATTCCCCCCGCGAGCATTTTCTTGCCGGGTGATGTTTTGTCCGTATAAGGTCAACGAGGAAGAGGATTGAACTCACTGGACACGGAACAATCGTCAGTTCCTCGACCGCTCCCTGAGTATTTGAAGACTCAATCGGCAGCCGCCGAAACCGTGATTCGCTCGGCGATGATGTCGTAATCATTCCCGGCAGAATCATCCGGGCACAAGCGGGAATGGGCCTCGGTCGAAGGGTACGGTTCGGCGGAGAAACTGACATCACATTCTACATGAGTTGGTGAAAAAGATGCTTTTCAGTTGCACCTTGCATAATCTTAGCCCAAGTATATACAAACCTGGGGTTTCCATCGGCTGCGGCAGTTTCAAGAAGTTTCAGTTGTTGCGCGAGTCACACTCATAAACCGGAGGTCGGAGGTGTGAACTTTTCCCCGCGACGCTGCTCATCAAAGCAGGCTTCGGATTCCTCCGAAACCTGTATTTTCCAGACTCAGGTTGTGGAGGCTTGCGTCAGCATCAACGCGGATTGGCCCGATATAATCCTCCACAACTGATTGAGCGTGGTGACTGAAACCGCTTCGAGAAGGCTGTGTGGAGCCATTCGAAATGCTTCACAGACCGAATAGCCACGTTCGTCCATGTCGTCGTTAGTGGTCGGGTTGAGTTAGCAATAGCCGCGTAGAGAAGTTCGCGTTTGGCTTCGCAACATGACCGTCACTTTGCCCTGGTCGGTGCCTATAATTGCCGGACATTTATGTGGAGACCGGCCAATTTATGCTGCACGCACCATTTCCGCCCAGTAATCTGACACAGGTGTTTCTAGATTTCGATGGCACGATTACGCGCATCGATGTGATCGATGAGCTAATCCGGCGTTTTGCCATTGATGATTCTTGGCGTGAAATTGAGGTGCATTGGAGCCTTGGACGCATAGGTTCCGAGGAATGCCTGCGGCGGGAACTGAACCTTCTCCGGATCACGGAAGAGCAACTGCGGGTATTTTTGGATGACGTTCCGATCGATCCGGGTGCGGAACGTTTATTCCATCTACTAGGCGAGCTGCGCGTTCCGGTTTCAATTCTCAGCGACGGCATTCATGGCTTCATCGCGCACATACTTAAAATGAATCGCATCTCGCCGCCGCCAATTTTCGCCAATCAGATTCAACATCGCGTGGACCGACTTTCGCTGATGTGCCCGCTAAGTTCCGAAACGTGCGATGCGAAGGCTGCCCATTGCAAATGTGCATCGGCGAGGAGAGTTACGGAGGAAGGCCGCACAGTCATATATGTCGGCGACGGCAGATCCGATATATGTGCGGCACGAAAGGCCTCGATTCGCTTCGCAAAAGGAACCCTTGCCTCGTTGCTTTCGCAAGAGCGGCTTGACTACTTTAACTTTGAAACTCTCAACGATGTCGCCGCGATATTCGAGCGCCACTGGATTCGCGGCGAGGTATCTGCTGCATGAACAACATTTCGGGCGCACATGTCGCGACAATTCCGCTGAATAGTGAGGATCAGCAGACCTCCAGGGCGACCGAACTCGTCAGCACTCATGCTCTCGAATTTCGAGAACTGCTTTGCGAATCGATTCGATTTCCGAGTGTCAGCGGGAGCGAGGGGCCCTTTGTCCATTTCATAGCAACCTGGGCCAGGCGAATGGGATTCGAAGTAGACCTATGGCAAGCGACGGAAGATTCGCTGCAGTGTTATCCGCAAAGCAAGGCCCGGCATCTTGCACTTGCAGGGAGGCCGACGGCCGTCATTCGGCTGCGAGGAACAAGCGGTGGGCCATCAATCGGCTTTAATGCGCATAGCGATGTGGTTGCCGCGCCTGAACCTGAGCGCTGGAGTGATCATCCCTGGACCGGCGTGACAAGGGAGAATCGCATTTTCGGTCGCGGAGCCTGCGACACGAAGGGGCCACTCGTTAGCGCGTTGCTGGCACTTTATGCAATCCGAGAATCCAGAATCCCCCACCGTGGAGACATCTTCGTTGAACTGATTCCAGGTGAAGAAGATTGCGTGGGTTTGGGAACGTTGACCAGCCATGTTCGCGGCCATGTTCCCGATGCGCTCATTGTCCTGGAGCCCACTGAATCAATGCCGAGGTACGCTTCCAGAGGGGGTTTGCGTTTTGAGATCAGCTGTATCGGCAGATCAGTTCACAGCACCGTAAAGTGGGCGGGCGTGGATGCGATCGATATTCTTCGCGCCGTGCTGGATTGTCTGAAGGAGATGGAAACCGATTCTGGAAAGGTCGATGTTCATCCACTGTTTGCCGGATATCCGATCGCGCGTCCAATCACCGTAGATGCCGTTCGCGGTGGTCAGTGGCAGGGAATGGTGTGTGACTCTTCCCAATGCACAGGCTATTTGGAACTGTTGCCCGACGATGATTTATCAGCATATCAAGCGAGATTCTCTGATGAACTTCATCGTCGGCTCGCAGCGAGGAACCGTAATCCCGAACATATACTCATAAACTTCGTCGAAACGTATACCGGACACGAGATTCCACTGTCGAATCCTTTGTGCCATTACGCACGACGTGCGGTCGATGCGACTTTGGCGGCTTCAAATTCACCACGTGAGATGAGTGGTTTCAACTCGGGCTGTGAAGCGGGGCTGCGAGCGTCGCTTCTGGGCACGCCGACAATAGTGTGGGGTCCGGGAAGCCTGATGCAGGCACATTGCGTTGACGAATATGTCTGTTGGAGCGACGTGCAGGCCGTAGCCGAAATGTTCGTTCGTACAGCCCTGGCCTGGACACGAGGAAATCATTCATGACGGTTATTCAGAACACAAGAGGCAGCAATTCGTTTGATCCGGCGCATAACACCGCGAAGTCGAAGCAATGGTTCGCACGCGCGCAATCGGTGTTAGCGGGCGGCATCAGTAGTTCAGCCCGTTCGGTGACTACCGGGGAACTGCCATATCCACTCTACATGGATCACGGTTGCGGGAGCCATATTACCGACGTTGATGGGAACACATTCATTGACTATTTGCTCAGCTACGGATCGCTCATTCTTGGACATGCTCCTGAGGTTGTTACGACTGCAGTCTGCGATCAAATGGCGCAAGGTTCCATGTTCGGCACGTGCAACACGGTGGAAGTAGGACTTGCTCGGCTAATCTGCGAGTCGGTCCCATGCGCCGATCTGGTCAGGTATGCCAATTCGGGATCTGAGGCGATTTGCGGTGCGATTCGTGCGGCGCGCGGATTTACCGGGCGCTCGCGTGTTCTGAAGTTTGAGGGGCATTACCATGGATGGGTCGACGTGCTTGCAGTATCCAATCGGCCCAACGCATTTCAGACCGGGGCATTGACGAATCCATCCAGTCATCCGCATTCACGCGGCATCCCAGCAGGCGTTGTAGAGGATGTGGTGATCTGTCCCTGGAACCATCCCGAGATTCTCCTATCCATTCTTGATAAATATGAGGGACAATTTGCAGCAATCATTGCTGAGCCAATTGTGGCAAATAATGCATGCACAATGCCCGATCCCGGCTTTTTGGAGTTGCTCCGGAATGAAGCCACTCGCCGCGGGATCATTCTGATTTTCGATGAAATCGTAACAGGCTTCAGGCTTTCCATCGGAGGCGCGCAACAACACTTCGGGGTGACACCTGATATCGCGGTCTTCAGTAAGGCACTCGGCGGGGGAACGCCTTTGAGTGCGTTCGCGGGAAAGGCGGAAGTGATGAATCTCGTGGCGAGTAATCAGATTAAGCATGGAGGCACGTACAACGGCAATCCGATGTGCGCTGCGGCCGGTCGTGCAGTGATTGAGGCACTTCTCAGCGAGAATCTCCTGGAACGCATGGAAGCTCGAGGTCAGCATCTGATGGAAGCTATTCGCAGAGCAGCGAGCGACTTTTGCGTACCGTGCATTGTGCAGGGGACCGGAACGATGTTCCAGGTGGTCTTCACGCCAGATGGGAGGCCCATTCGACATTATCGTGATCTGCTGTCAGCGGATACCGATTCGTACGCACGCTTCCGCCAAGGCCTGTTGCTTCGTGGCATACATGCCAATTCGTCGGGATCGGCATGCTGGTTCCTATCTTCAGCACATACGGATGATGACATTGCCTACACGGCCGAGATGATTCATGCCGCAATGGGCGATCTTCGCTAGTTTAAAAAGGCTCATTTCATGATTTATCGAGTGGCCGATTACGTTTCCGGAAGAATGTCTCACAAGTCATTGACCGCGATGTACCGCCTCACATCCGCCGGGTTTCTGGATAAGATGTCATTGCACCGATTTCGCCAGACTGTGCGCTGGGCTGCGAAACATTCACCATTCTATCGGGAAGCATTCGCACGGCTGGGGATCGACCCATCGCGCGTGCGTAACCCAAGCGATCTTGGTGATTTTTTCACCACGCCCGATGATCTCGTGCGCGATCCCGAAAAATTCCTCTGCAAGCCACCATCAATCGTATTTGAATCTTCCGGCACCAGCGGAAAAAACAAACAGATTTATTTCGATCAGCAAGAAATGGCCGACATGGGGACAGTCATGGCCTCCGGTCTGCGTCTGATGGGAGTGGGGCCGGAGGATCGTGTGGCCAATGCGTTTGATTTTTCCATCTGGATTCCCGGAATGATCTTTCAGCAAGGACTGCACCGCACCGGCAATTTCTGCCAGGCGTTTGGAAAGGTTGATCCCATCGAAGTGTACCGGCGCCTTGAGCAGTACAAATTTACAGTCGTTCTCGGTGAACCCACCTGGTTAATTCGGTTGACGGAGCTTGCTGAAAAACATGGAGTCAGGCCCCTCAAACTCCTGATCGGTGGCGCGGAAGAAATGCCGGCGGATGCGATCCCGTGGATGTCGCGTGTGTGGGGCGGCGCAACTATCAAAATGTGTTACGGCAGCGTGGAGCTTGGCAGTGGCTTGGGATTTCAGCCTTGCGCGAATCATGACGGTTATCACATCGACAACCTCGATTTCCGATCCGAGATTTTAGAGCCTGACGAAGAGGGATACGGTGAAATAGTCTTCACAACATTGCGCAGGCGGGTCATGCCGTTGATCCGATATCGCACGCGAGACGTATCACGTATTGGCATTGAACGATGCTCATGCGGCTTGCCCGCGCCCCGACTGGCGAGGCTCAGAGGGCGGAGAGATGAAATGGTCGTAGCGAGTGGTGGCAATCTCTACCCGCTCATGTTTGAGAATATTCTTCGCCAGGTTCCAGATCTTACTCATAACTGGCAAGTGGTTTTCTCGCTGGATGGCGTGCGCGAAGTGATGGACATTCGTGTGGAAACACAGCGTACTGATATCGACGTTCTTCAGAAGGAAATTCATATTCAGGCGACGGAGCTTTATCCTGACCTTATTAAGAATCTCGCACTCGGCATTTTTCGGATGAAAGTGACAGCCCTTCCCATCGGCACGCTGCGGCAGGGTCGCAAGCTCCGCCGCATTATTGATCAACGACACTACTCAGCTCAGCCTGTTGAAGACAACTTGTCACAGCAGAAATTCAGAAGTGAAACCGTTATGACGACTGCGTGAGGCGAATTAGAATGAGAATTCCACCGTCCACTACCGTGCTATTGCTCGGTGACAGCATTACTCTCGGTGCAGCAGAGATACGTGAGGCGCAGGTCATTTCGACTGTGGCCATGTCCTATGTTGATCATCTGCGAACAGCGGCGTTCGATTGCACGTTTGTCGTCGATGCAAAGGTGAACCGATCCACCGCCCGCGCGGTCAACGACCTGCCTGGAGTGCTGGATTCTGTGAAACCGGATATCGTGCTTTTGATGCTCGGCGGCAATGACGCGGACATGAACTGGCGAAGATTCATGGTAACTTCCGGGCGAGTCGCACGCAGTAATGTCAGGCCTGCCGAGTATGGAAACAATCTTCGTACCATGATCGAGTGTGTACGCAGTCGCGGCATGTCACCGCTCATCACCGATATCCCCGATCACGACGTGACGGCACGCGGCGACTACTTATCGAAGCTTCTCCAAATCGATGTTGCGGGCATGATCCGCAACAGCGGTCTTCAGGAAACGTCGGATCGGGAACTCCGCGCCTTCTGGGATCAAGCGGCACTGGTTTCGGAACGCTGTGGTGTTCCACTTGTCAGTTATGGTCGCAAACTTGTTGAAACTGGGCGAAATCGCGTGCTTGGCGTTGATGGCGTTCACCCCAATGCATTTGCTCACCGATTGATTGCTCAGGAATTGCTTCCAGTCTTACGCAACGTGATCCGAGCCGGAGTGGCGCGCGAACGAATTATTCCTATCGATGGCCCTTGCGGGTTTGTGCGACCACATACGACTTCAAATCTGGGTCAAGCGTTTCCCATGTGACTGATTTGGCCGCCAGCGAAAAGAGTTCATGCAGCACGCCATTTCTATTCATGCACACATTTGTCAGGGGCATGAGGCGGTGTCCCATGTCCAGTTTTGCCCGGTAACCAGTCTGCCCGCTCTGCAGCTCCGCCGCCCCGATGCTCATCGCCCAGTCCACGGCCGCCTCCCACAGGCGAAAGTACATGAACCATTGATCGTTCAACGTGTAGTCTAATCCGATAAATTTGTTGATGACCTTTCGACCGAGGCGGAAACATAACATGAATGCGGTCATGCGCCCGGTTTCCGGAAGTCTTAACGTTATAAAATGAGTTTCTTCGCACAGCGAAATCTGTTGGAAAAATAACTTTCCTAAGCGCTCAAATTTAACTTTCCCTCTTGAATAAGTCTGCATGAAGAGATCAAAGATTTCCGCGATTTCTGCAGCATCCGGCCTCTGAATAACTGCGCTTTGCAGATCACCGATGGCCTTGCTCTTCCTGAGCTTTTTGCGGAGATTGTGTCGATGTCCCGACGTAAGTGTCGCCAAGTAAGTTTCAAAGTTTCCATCCGGTAGCGGAACTACAGTCTCGGGAAAACTCGGTATTGTGAACATGTTGCGCGAATTAATAAGGTTATTCAATTCGCTTACGGATTCGTCGGGGAAATCTTTCCAGACGATCATATTGGCGCCTTCGCGGATGCTGAGGGTCTCGACCGCATTCTGCAATGGAATGCTAACATCGCTCAGCCTCACACCTGGGCAGAGTCCCACGGTGCCTTGATCAGAGCATGGCGAACCAATGAACAGCGTGCGCTGATAACGCAAAGATGGCCAAAATCTTCCGGCAGCTAGAAGTAGTTTCGTTACGGTGGGCGGAGTCACAATATCGATTGGTACGTTCATGACAAATGCCGGTGCGATGCCAATCCCTTTGCCGCCGCACGTGACCAATCCGTAATAAAACGTGAACTGATCACCGAGACCTGAGCGATCAAGTACGTGATACCACCAGCCGCCCTCAAGTGTCTTGGGAAAACACTCAAGCCAGAGTGAGGGCGAAATATCGTTAGCGGATGAAAACCACTGCACTCTTGGCTTCTCTGCCATGGATATCAACTCACGCTCACTAACGCCGTGCCGCAGACAATCAGCGCGATTCCTGCCCAACGCCGCCGCCCCACCCTCTCACCCAACAGGAGGCGTGCCAGAAACACCACTACTATCAATTCGAGACTCCCAAGCGGATAGGCAACGCTGACCTCCATGTGCCGCAATGAAATGCTCCACAAGACCCCTTCGCCGATCAGCATTCCAATACCACAAGCGATCAGCCCATACCGTCGCCGAACAAGCCGCGAAATCAGGGGCCGCGGTGCGAATACGTCGACATCGGCCGCCTTCTTAAAGAAAATCTGCCCTATCGCCTCACAAAGAATCGCACCAATGACAGTGCTGAGGCCGATCCCCGAAGTGGCCATGCTATTTCCCCTTGTTCTTGATCCTCATGGGCCCATTGTCGTCTCCCGAAGCATGATGACCGCCACAGCTTACAAGAAATACGCCCAAGAGAATGAAGGCGATTCCTGTCACTCGAGTAAAGTTAACATTTTCGCCAAATCGCAAGTAAGATCCCACCGCGACTGTGATATAGCTAAGCGCCGTCACAGGTTGAACGAAGCTCAGGTCGGCTCGTGAAAGCAGTGCCAGCCAATTCACAAATTGGGCTATGAACAGAAGTAATAGTAAATAGAAAGATGGAAGGCTTATTAGGGCGTGCGCCATTTCAGGAAACTCTGACGGACATCCTGAAACCGTTGCCTTCCAGTTGAGTTGAACCAGAGTATCAAGAGCAATGGCCACTACAAGTCTGACGATCACTGCACGAGGAATTCGGCGAAATGACAAAGTGGATGCCAAAAGCATGATCGAATTATCTGCTATTCGTTGTGGCGGTGCAATTGCCGACGCGCCAAAGGAAAGCCACCGGTCGGAGGCTGAATCCCTCCGCCGGTGGCACGTTGTTCAAAACAGGTGACCACTCAGATCGTCGACTTGCGGCGCCGGCTCAGCAGCATCGCCGCACCGAGACCGATCATCGCGAGCGATGCCGGCTCAGGCGTAGCCGCCGCCGCCGATGCGCCGCCGCTGAATGTTCCCGCAAATGCATTCGGATTCGACAATCCGAAGTTGTTCAGCACCGCCGACAGATCCGTGAGATCGATCGTTGCGGCGCCGTCGAAGTTGCCCGACGTCCACGCCGGAGTCGCCGTGCCGAAATTGTTGAGCACCGTCGAGAGGTCCGTCAGATCGACGTGCCCGTCCACGTTCGCATCGCCCAGCAGTTCCGCAGCCACGATCACCGAGTTGGCATCGACTGCAATTCCGCCGAACGTCGTCCTCCCCAGCACCGCGTTGTCCAGCACCGCGATCCCGAAGTTCCCCGGCAGCGTCGTGCTGAACATCCCGTTGCCCGGATTGGTCTTGCCGAACTTCACCTCGTTCCGGAACTGCGCGAGATCAGCGGTCTTATTTGTCGACTCCAGAATGAACTTGCTCACGCCGATGTCCATCCCGCTCGTCCAGGCATCCGCCGTTCCTGCTTCCACAAATGTGCTCGTCTTGACGGCCGTGCCGCGCAGTTTCACCAGCGCGCCCGCCGAGTTGTTCAAGGATGCAATCGTGTTCTGTGCATTGTTGAACACGACCGTGCCGTTGTTGGTAAGCACGCTCGCGGTCGAAATGCTTCCGCCGGCCAGGACGCTGAAGGAGGCGCCCGACGCAATCGAAACGTTCGCCCCGGTCAGGGAACCCGACACCGCCAGCGTCCCCGCGTTCACGTTGGTTCCACCGCTGTAGGTGTTCGCTCCGCCCAGCGTCCACGTCCCGGTCCCGTTCATCACGACGGTCACCGGCGCCGCGGCGACTTCCGTGATCGCCCCGTTCCACGCTCCGCTCCCCGCGCCGGAGAACTTCAGATTGCGCGCGGTCGTCAACCCTGTCGTCGTGAACCCCGACTGAATCGTCAGCGTCCCCGCATCGGACTGGAAGTTGTAATCCGTACCGCCCGCCACCGTCGTGATCGCGCCCGACAGCGTGTTATTCCCGGCGATATTCTCCACGTGCGGAACATCAACGCCGTCTCCCTGCCGGGCGCCGATCGACAGAGGATTCGCCACCGTGATCCCGCCGGACACCCCGTTCAACTGGAATGTCGCCACGAGTGCCGTTGCACTTCCGCTCCCGGCGATGTTCACCGTTCCCGTGCTTCCCACGCCGGCGGACGTCTGAATCTGGAGGTTCCCCGCTCCGTTCCCGATGGTCACATTCCCCGCATAGGACGGACTGTCCGCTGTGAGGATTGTCGTTCCCATCGTCGTGATGGTCGGCGTGCCGGACGTCGTCGCGGTGATTGTTCCGTTGCCTGTCAGGGGGCTGCTGACGGTGATGTTGCTCGAAACCGGCGGTGCAAAGGCGACCGGCGTCGTCCCCGTCGCAATCGCCCCGCCGCTCCCGAGGCTCACGTTCCCCGACACCTGCAATGTCCCGCCCCCGGCGAGCGACAGCGTCACGTTGGATCCCGTCAGAGAATTCGCGTTGGTCAGCGCCAGCGTCGCCCCGCCGTCGAGGTTGATCGTGGCGTTCGATCCGATCGTCACCGGTCCGTCAAAGGTCGACGTCGTCGCGCCGCCGGCACGCAGCGCCCCGCCATTGGTGACGCCCGTCCCGTTGAGCGTAATCGCTTCATTCCCGTAATCGGTGTTCTGCGCGGTGGCGTAGATTTCGCCGCCCGAGTTCACCGTCGTGCTCCCGACCGTCGATCCAAAAGCAGTGGCATCCGGGAAGAGGATCCCGCTGTTGACCACCGTGTTCCCGTCATACGAGTTGGAGCCCTGAATCGCGAAAGTGCCGGTCCCGCTCATGACGACGCCTCCGGAACCGGAAATCCCGCCGGTCGAACCGGCCAGCGTCGAGCCGGTCACCGTCAGGTTTCCGGTCACCGTGACCGCACCGGATAGCCCCGTCGTACCGCCGCCGTTGAGCGTGATGTTCGCCTGGGTCAACGTCCCGTTCATGATTGACGTGCCCGCGCACGAATTGAACAGGTTTCCCGTCCCGCTGATGTTGTTGGCGATCGTCAGCGGCGTAACCGAGTTTCCGTCCGTCCGCGTGAACTTCAGCGTTCCGTTGTTCGTGACGCTCCCGTTGCCCAGCGAGCCGTTGGAACTGCTCCCGCCGACGTCCACGGTCCCGGAATTGATGATGGTTCCGCCGGAATAGGTGTTGTTGGTTTTGATCGTCAGCGTGCTCGTGCCGTTCATCATCAGCGTGGCGGCGCCGGCGAGCGTCCCGTTCCCCGAGAGCGTGTAATTGTTCGTGTTCGACGTGACGGTGATCGAGCTGGGTGTCAGCGTCTGGTTCATGGTGATGTTTGTCTGCAGCCCGGCGCCGTCCGCAAACGTCACGTTGTCGCCGTTGAAGAACTTGTCCTGCACCGCGCCGTTGAGCCAGTTCGCCGTGGTCATGTCCCACAGGCCGCTCGAGTTCGAGTTCCACTTCAGGTTCGCGGCAACGCCCGGCACGACATGGACGAACACCTCCCCGGCAATGCTCACGTTCGCCGTGTAGCTCGAACGAGCCGGAATGTTCGTGATGAAGGAAAGATTGTTGGCCTGTGGCTGGGTCACCGCGCTTCCGGAATACGTGAACAGCACAAAATCAAACGGCGACGACGGCGGCGATCCGGGATTCAAGAACTCCAGATCGATGATGCTCGGACCCGCAATCGTCAACCCGCCGTTCGCCTTGACGACGTCCTGCGCTGCGTTGTTCCCCAGTTGGCTTCCGTCCACATCATATTGGACGGTCCCGCCGTTCAGGGTCAGCAGACCGCTGAATGTGATCGTCCCGGCGCTTTGCGATCCGACGGCGCCGGGATTGATCGTTCCGGCCGTATGCGTCAGCGTCCCGCCGATCGTGCCGCTGCCAGCCAGGACCGCGCCGCTCGCAATGCTTACGGAGCTCGTGCTGGAGAGCGTGTCATTCACCACCAGGGTGCCCGCGCTCACGGTCGTCGCGCCGGTATACCCGTGAGTCGCCGACCCATCGATCGTCAGCGTGCCCGGGCCGAGCTTCGTTAAACCGCCGGTACTCGCCGGCGACGAGCCAATCCAGGTCACGTTCGTCGCGGCGGTGGCCACGTCGATCTTCGCCGTCTTCCCGGCGTTGATGGTGAACCCGCGATCGGTGCTCACGTCGGTCCCGGTGTAGCGCAGCGTTCCGCCGTCAAAGACCAGGTTGGCCGCGGCATTGCTCGATGCGCCGATGCTGCTGCTCCCCCCGCCGTAGTTCAGATTCGTTGCTTCCACCACGGCACTTCCCGTGAGCTTCGTAAAGCCCGTGTAGCTGCTGAAGCTCGTCAACTGCTGCGTCCCCGTCCCGCCCACCACCAGGTTGATGTTCCCGTTGATCGCGCCGCCGAATTCGGTGGTGCCGGTCGTATTGAGCGTCAGAGTATTGGGTCCGGTGCCGCTATTGTTCACCGATCCGCCCGCCGACGTGCCCGGCGCGGACAGCGACACCGCCGTCTGGTCGAATCCGTTCAGATCCAGGATTCCCGGCGATGCCGTCCCCGTCGGAACCAGGCCGAACGCTATTGCCGCGTTCGTCGCCAGGCCGTTGGTCACGCCCAGTTGCGCCGTGCCGTTGATCAGCATGTTCGCATAGCTTCCCCCGGTTCCGGCGTACTGCACATTGCCTCCCAGTTGGATGATCGTGTCCGCCGTCCCGTTCGCATACACGGCGCCGTTGACGATCAGGAAGCTCGACGCTCCGCCCTGGAACAATCCGCCGCTGAAATTGTTCGCCAGGATCGTGACGCTGCCGTTGATCGTCGTATTCCCCGCGTCAATCGTCTGGAAAATCACCGCCCCGTTGTTTACGGGATGGCCCTGAGAGACCGTGATGTTGTTGTTGATCGTGATGTTCTGTGCCAGGTAGATCTGGCTCCAGTTCGTGCTGGAATTGTTCTGCGTGATCGTGATCGGACCCGTGCCGAACGCATTGTTCGCGTCCGCTTCAATGCTCTGAGAATTCACGGTGATGCCGCCGCTGAACGTGCTCGTTGCGTTCAAGTGCAGAATGCGGAAGTTTGCGCTCTGGGCGTTGGTGATACTCGTCACCAGCGCCACCTTCCCCCCGCTCGCCCCGTCGTTGATGGCTGCATACATGTTGTAGTCGGATTCGCTGCCCGTGAAGGTGATCGTCGAAGTGCTGTTGGTCGGGCCGTTGTTAGTGATCACGCCCGTCGACGGATTCGTATCCAGGATGTTCGAGATCGCAATGTTGTTCCCGCCCAGGTTGAAAACGCCGCCGTTGACCGCCAGCGCCGTGTTCGTGGGCAAGGCGCCCGCAGCACCCAGATTCACCGTCCCGCTGTTGATCGTCGTCCCCGCCACCGTCGTGTTCCCCACGAAGTAGCTGTTGGCGGCGTTCAAATTCACCGTTCCCGTGCTGCTCATCGTCAGCCCGCCCACCCCGCTCACCGTCCCGTTGGCCGTCAGCGAGCCCGTCCCCGTCACCGCGATGCCTCCCGATTGACTCAGCGTGCTCCCCGCGATCAGCGTGCCCGCCGAGACATTCACGCTCGTCAGGTTGCTCATCGCGCCCGAGACGGTCGTCGTTCCCGTGCCCAGTTGATTCACCGATCCTGCACTCGCACCCGATCCCGTGATCCCCCCGGCAAACACGTACGCATTGCTCCGGTTGAAATTCAGCGTCCCGTTGCTCGTCATCGTCAGGGTGCCCGTCCCCAGCGTCCCGCTCGTGCTGCTCCCGCCGAAGGTGCCCACGTTCAGTGTCGCGCCGTTCAGCGTCGAGGTCGAGAAACTGTTGTTCCCCGTCAGCGTCAGCGTCCCCGTTCCCGAAACGCTCAGCGGATTGCCGCCGCTGATGGCCCCGCTGATGTTCAGCGCGCTGGAGTTGTTGAACGAAACGCTCGTGGACTTGGGTGCCACGATCGGCACCGCAACGGTGTGGCTCCCGCTGTTGACAGTCACCGACGCGGCCGCCCCGCCGTTGTTTAGCGTCAGGTTCCCCGAGCCCGAAATCGTGTACGAGTTGCCGTTATCGAAGATCAGTCCGCTGACCGTCTTGTCGCCGTTCATGTTCACCGTGCCGCCGCCCGTCAGGAATGCGAACTTCGCCGTGACGCCCACGCTGTTCGGCGTGCCGTTCGACCAGTTGCCCCCTGTCGTCCACATCCCATCAGTCGATGAGTTGTTCCATTCGGTCGTCGTCGCATCCCCGATGGTCAAAAGCACCGTTGAGGCCGTGCTGCTGAGTGCGTAAAACTTCCCGGCCACCGGATTGGCCACGGTGAAGTTGCTCAGCGAGCCGGAGAATCCGCCGTTGATGTTCATCAGGGTGTAATTGCCGTTGGTGGAAAAGGCGTTGGTCGTGCCGGCCGAATACAGGTCCAGGTTGCTGCCGATGATGTTCAGGCCGCCCGCGCCGGTGACCGTAATCACGTCGTTCCCGGAGCCGAATTCGAAGTTCGCGATGGAGCCCGGATTCAGCGTCAGCCCCGCCGTCGTCAGCGTTCCCACGCCCGAATTCACCGTCGGATTGCCCGGCGCCAGAATGCCCGCCGACGCCACCGAAAGCGTTCCGCCGATGGTGCCCGTGCCCATGAAGGTGGCGCCGCTGGAGACAGACGTCGTGCCGGTGGAGAGGCTGCCGGTCAGTTCCAGCACGCCCGCGCTCACCGTCGTGCCGCCGGTGTGCAGGTTCGTCCCCGACAGAATCAGCGTGCCGGGACCGGCCTTGATCAGGCTGCCCGTCGTCGCCGCCGATCCGCCAGACCACGTCAGCGTCGCGTTCGAAGCCTGCACGTTGATCGTGCCGCTCGTGCCGCTGTTAATCGTGAAATTACGATCCGTGCTCGGCGTGAACGAGTTGCTCAGCGCCACGTTCCCGTTCGAAACGTTCAGCCCGAAGTTCACGTACTGGAGCGTTCCGCCGTTGAAGACCAGGTTCGTCGCCGCGTTGCTCGACGCCCCGATGCTGCTGTTCGATCCGCCGTTGGCCAGCGCGCTGATCGCCAGCGTGCCGCTGGTCAGCGTCGTGGTGCCGCGATATGACCCGTTTGGCGTGGTGAAGTACTGCACGCCTGCCGCCGCGCCGTTGACCACGATGTTCAGCGGCGCACTGGCGCTCGTGTCCGAAATGAGCGCATTCCCGCCCGTCCCCGCGCCGCCGGCCGTAAACACCAGCAGCGCCTGGTTCGGATTCGCCGTCGGATCGGCCGGCGCCAACGTCAATGTCGCTGCCGTCGTGCTCGAACTGTTGGTGATCGCCTCCGCCTGCGTATTGCTGATGTAGTTGCTGATCCCCACCAGCGTCTGGTTGAACCCGTTCAGGTCGAGATTCACCGTGGCCGGACCGCCGGGATTCCCGAGGTTTCCGCCGAGATCCACGAACGCATTGGTCGCGATGCCGTTGTTCGCCCCAACCTGCAGTATGCCGTCGCGGTTCTCAATCTTCGACACGGTGCTCGTGCCCGTAGTGTCGGACATGCGGATGTTGCCTGCCCGCAGGATCAGCGCGTTCCCGCCGTTGGTCGTCTTCGGTTGCGACGGCAGGTTGTCGATGATCGGACCGCTGAGCGTCAGAAAGTTCGTCGTGCTTGCAGTGAACGGTCCAAGAATATCCCCGCCCGAGGTCGCCTGCCCATTGATCGTGATCGTGCCGCTCCACGTCGCCGCCACGTTTCCGTTGGTCATGATCGCGGCATTCGCCCCCGCCGGAGCACGCGCGGTGTTGATCGTGATGTTGTTCGTGATGTTTACGCCCGATTCCAGGAGGATGCGTCCGAAGTTGGTGCTCCCCACATCGAAGAAGATCGTGCTGTTCCCGAACGCCGCGCTGGTTGTCGCGTCGATCGTGAATAGGTTCGTCGAGTTGCTGTGAATGGTGGTCGTACCCGAATACGTGTTCGCGCCGGACAGAATCAGCGATGACGCCGTGCCCCCGGAGCCGCCCGTCAGCGTCACGCCGGTGGTCCCCGCCAGCACCAGCGAAATGTTCGCCGTCTGGCTCGTCACGTTGATCAGCGGGCCGCCCGATCCACCCGTGTTGTCCAGCGTCAGAATGTTTGTTGCATTGCCGTTGTTCGCCAGGTTCCATACGTTTGCGTTCGCCCCGGATTCCCCGAACAGGAGTTGCCCGATCGACCGCGGGCTGTCCAGGTTGATGAACGGGTTGGTGTTCGCGGTCGGATTCAGCGTGGAGAAGTCCGCGACAAACCCCGGCCCGTTCGCGATCGTCCCGTTCGCCCAGTTGATGCCCGTCCCCCACAACGTTTGCGACCCGCTGGGAGATGCCTGCACCCACGTCCCGTTCGCCGCCTGCGCCGACATCGTGTTCATCGCCACCATCAGCGCTCCCCCCGCGAGGACCAGCGCCATCGGTCCCGCGCGACGAGTCCCCAGCGCCGCGTTCACCGCATCCGCCATCGCCCGCGCCACCCGACCGCCGGACTTCCGCACGCGCAGCTCGCTACGCGAATTGCCCGCAACCGCCTTACCCGAGTTGAACCGAAGCGCATTTGTCATGACTCTGTTTCCTGATTTGCGGGTGCGGCGCAGCATCAGCGCGCCGGACCACCCTGGACAATATGGAAAGATCAACATCAGAAAGCAGCGTGCTGCATGAGAAAGCAGCTCGCTGCTTTCGCTTTCGCTCTAAAAGGCGTGAGGGACACCCGCTTCAAATCCGAATTGCAAATTACATTGTGACAGCGGGGCCGTCTTCGCTGCTCATCGCAGGAATCATTTGAAACTATGACCCCAAAAAGGCGCGTTGCAAACGCAAATTATCAAATTCTCACGCGCGTCTTATCATCGAAATGACATGTGCTTATGACTGCAGTCCAACGGTACCACCACATTGTCTATAAAGCAGCGTAAATTACATCTTCGTCTGCAATTCCTCGTTCCTTCTTCTCTCTCTTGTTTGCATCGCCAATAGGCTAACATCCGTCTCGATCTGGCGGTTTTTGTATCCGCTCCCCATGGTTAACGCCAAAGGCGCAAACGCCGTATTGCTCATTCCCCGCAGCAATGCGCCCTCACTCATTCGCCGGCGGGGCAGCGTTGAGCATGTCGAGAAGCTGCTCGGCGCGATAAGCGATTTCCGTGTCCTTATCCGACGTCGCTTTTTCGAGCCGATTCTTCGCCATTTCACCCATCCTGGCGATCGTTTCCATTGCGGCTTCGCGTTCCTTCCAACTGCGGCTGCCGAGCCTGGCAATCTGCTCGTCGAGTTCCGTCTCAATGGCTGGATCGATGTTGGTGAGTACGACAAGCGCGATCCGGGAAATCTTCGTGGGCTGCGGGACAATTTCGAGCGGCAGGATTTTATCGAGCTCCGCCGGATCCATGCGATAGATGGCGTTGAGGCGCGTCTTGTCGAGCGCGTACTGCCCGAGGATCTTGAGCGCGACATCGCGATCACCAGCCGCGACGCCGGCTTCCGCGAGCCTGGCATCCCAGAAACTGAGAATCTTCGCGTCAGCGCCGGCAAACGGCGCCAGCGCGATCTGCGCTCCCTGCGGTTGCGTTGCAGGCGCAGTGGCAGGAGCGGGCTGACTGGCAGGGGGCGATATGACAGCCCGCCCGTTGACGATGACGACCCGGCGCGCACCAGCAACCACCGGAGCCGGCGCCGCGGGCTTCGGTTTCTCGACGGCGTGCAGAACGCTGCCGGCGGTCTTTCCGAGCGCGGAAATGCTCGCCGTCTTCCAGTGGCCGGAGCCATCGCGCTTGTAGAACGTGAGGTCGTGCATCGTGGCATCCATCGGTTGCACAACGGAGTACTGCCCATCGCCCGTTGTGGCGAGCTGCAGCCCGATCGGATAAGTCACTTCAAGATCGTACAAGAGGAACGGTTCCGTCGTTGTCCCTGAGCGAAGATTGTCCCCACTGCGCAGCGGCGCAATCCAGCTCTTGTCCGGAAGCGTTGCCGGGCCAGAATCTGCTTTGTCCGCCATCATCACGTCCTGCCAGAGAATCCCCGCGGAACGGACTTTCGCCGGTGGCCAGCTCCCCAGGGCCCGGCCTTCCTTGTAGCTGACGGCAACATCGATCGTGGTTCCCTTGTCGATCGGCCCCGCCGGAGTGAAGCGAATGACACCGATCGGAATCGGCGTGTCGGCGCTTGCGGCATCCGCTTTCCCGGATGATCCATCGGCGGAGGGAGCATCGCGAACCTCGTTGACGAAGGGCGGAAGTGTGTTCCGGGCGAGTTCCTTGCGATTGAGTTCCGTCGAGTAAGGATCGCCGACAAAAATCACCCACTCCGTGAGCGTCCCGTTGATGGTGGGACCCTCGAGCGCCGGATTGGTTGCGGCTGGGGCCGGCGACGTCGTCTGCGCTCGCAGCATTTCCGCGGAAAACGCCAGAACTGCCGGAAGAATCAACGCTGCGTATCGGGTGTAAATCATGCCTTCCTCATTGGTGGCTGGAATTCCAGATTAATTGCCGGCGGCGGGCCTGATCAACCGGGGTTCCGCCCAGATGACGCGATCGCCAACGTCCTGGTTTTTGCCGTAGTCAACTTCGAGCGTGAGTTGCTTTACTCCGGCGACGGAGATATCGAGCGGTGTCGACTTGGAAGAACCGCGCAGATCCTGATCCTCCCACAGAACGTTGCCGTCCCCGACGACGCGGCACGCGGCGCGCCCGAGCTTGCCTTCCGGCTGTTGAAATCCGATTCTGGCTTTGAAGCGGTCAAACGCAGAATCGATGGCGTAAGTCAGAACACAGCGCGAATGCACGGCGATTCCATTGTTGACGCTCCCCTCCGGCAGGATCAGCGGCCCGCCCGTGAGGCTTTGATTGACCTGGAAAGGCATCAGCCGATCGAAGTAGGGGCTCTGCGATACGGAGGCGGGCGTCAGGTCCGTGAGCCGGACGAGGCGTCCATTGTGGAATTCAATTTTGCTGATCGTGCCTAAGGAAATGTCGATGGGCGACGAATCTGATGAGGCAAGCGGAATCAGTTGGAAATGCCCGTTGGAAAACGATTGAATCCTTCCGGAAAGAACATCCCCGTTGACGAGGCTGAAGGTGGAATAAAGCGATTTCACTGTGGGAATCTCCCGCTGGGAGAGCAGAATGCCCACGAGCCGCTCAAGTTTGATCTTCCGCGCTTCCCCTTCAAACTGAAACTTCAGATCGCCGCCGTCGATACCGGCCGCCAGGCCGGTGACAGGCTTCACCTCCCCATCCTTCTCGACGAACGCGATGTCCTGCGCCTCAGCGGAAATCTTGAGATCCTTCGCCGTTTTCACCAGATACGCGACGCTGCACCAGACGGCTCGAATCTGTTCCACCGGCACTTTCAGCACCAAGCGATTATCGAGTGCGAGCGTGATCGCCGTATCCGACCAGTCCGTGATGCTCGCAACGACGTGATCGTTGGACGCCAGGTCAACGCGCCATTTCATGGACGACGCAGCGGCGGCCGGGCCCGTCGCCGGCTGCGTCGACGGAGTCGGTGGGGGGGTGATATATGCCTGGCGGTCCTGCCAGGTGAGATTGATAACGGTGATGTCGCCCAGGGGAATCCTGATGCTCGCGGCATCCACATTCTTCGGTTTCAGAGCGAGCTGGTTGTCCGCAATGCCTACGATTGTGCCCGCGGTGGATTTGTCGTCAAACGTTTCGACGCTGAGCGCGCGAACGCGCCTCGCCGGCATCGCGCTGGCGGCAATCGCGCATCCGCTGATGATGAGAAAGCGAAGGGGCCGTAACAACCGGAAACATGTTGCCATGCGTAAAACCTCTGAAAATCACGGAGCCGCGGGAGCCGTCGCGGGTGCGGCGGTCGACGATGTCCTGTCGTCGGTGCCCTTTTCCTGCGAGAGCTGCTGGAAGTAATTCTGAAGAAGCGCCTCGTAGCCCGGCGGAAAACCCTCGGTGCGCGATTGCAGGATCTCCTCGCGCTGCTTCGGCGGCAACTGGCCCCACTGCCTGCCCTGATCGTTCACATCATGCAGCGGCCCATTCTTCGGATCAGCCGTCACGATGATCGATTGCCGCCGCCCGCCGTTCGGAATATTCCCCTGCCCCGTGCCGGTATGACGTTCCAGCGCCGCGATGAGCGCATCGAGATCCGTGATGACCTTCTTCTCCTTGGTCTGCACCGGCGCGTCCGTTTGATACTCGCCGAGATCATCGCGGATGATGCTCATTTGTTCCGCCATGGCCTTCAGCGGATCACCGCCCCCCCCCCCCGCTCCCTTCGCCCGAACGCCGGAGAGAAGTTGCGGGGTGAGGTCAAAATCCTCGACCGCCTGCTGCACATACCCGGAAACGGCAGGCTGCGTCGTGCCTTCGCCAAACGCCGCGCCGCAGACAATCAGATAAGAGGCACAGAACCCACACGCCCAAAGCTGTCTCATGATTCCTTCTCCGCCACTTCACTGTGCATACATTTTGTCGAGCCGGTCCATCGCATGACGCGTGGATTCCTGGCTGTCGTGAAGCTTGCCGATTCGTTCGCGAAGATCCGGCGGAAGCGCCGCGGCAGCAGCAGCCTGCCGTGCCTGGAGATCCGCGTCGGACGTGCCCTTGTTCACCCGCGACTGCATCATGCGGATGACCTTCAGCTCCGCGAGCAGCTTGTTCATGTTGCCCTTGCACCCCTTGCAATTGGAGATGTTCGCATCGCCGGGCAGCGACTTGAACGTGTCGAGCAGGTCCTTGAGATCCTGTTCGATCGCCACTTCCGTCCCGATGACGTGCTGATCGCCCCGCCCGGCCGTCAGATCGCCCGCCACGTACAGCATGTTTTTCTCCAGAGATTCCAGCGCTGGCGGCAGCGCCACGCTGAATTCCGTCTCGTTGACCAGGTCAAGCGTCGTCTGGCAGATCGTCGCGATGCGCTCCTCCGGCGGCGCAAGCAGCTCAAGTTCCTGAACCGCTTCCCGGCTCCTGGCGAGTCTCGGCTCGAGTGCCTCGTTCTTCTCGCGCACCGCCGTCTGCCGGTCCAGCATTTCCTGCAGATTCTCAATGACAACCTTCTTCACCTGTTTGCTCAGTTCGGCGATCACCTTCTGCCGCTCATTTTCGAGTTGAGCCCGCGCCTCCTGGAGCTTCTGCGCCGCATCCGCCTGAGAAAGTTCGGCATCTCCCGGCTTCCCGCCCCCAAGACCGCCCGCGGCATTGGACATGGAATTGCTCGCCGACCCGAGAGCTGTACCGGCCGCTTCGAGCTTCCCCAGTGATTTCACAGTGTCGTGGACATTGTCGGTCCGCTTCCGATTGGCATCCTCATTGTTCCTGGCCTTGTTGAGTGCGGAAGGCGTGGGCGCGCTCCCGAGTTGCTGCAGATTGGTGAACTCCTTGGACTGTGCCTGTTGCTGCTTCTCCACCCGAATCGCTTCGTCCACCTGCCGAATCGCTTCCTGCAGCTTCCGAAGCCGGTCGAGCGCGAGCTGTAATTCCAGATCCGTTGCCACCAGCAATGCCTTAAGGTCATTAAGCTTGGCAAGGACTTCCTTCGTCTCGGTCGACGTTGTCGCCAGATCCTTATCGGCGATCTTCTCCAGCACCTCGTTCATCTGCTCGATGATCAGTTGCTCGCGCGCCTTGCGGACGGCCAGGAGCAATCGCGTGGCATTGTCCGGCTCCGACTCCTTCGTCAGGTCCGCAAGATGGAACATGCGCTCCTGCAGTTCCTGCATCTGCGCCTGCACGTCCTTCTGCGTAAACTCCATCCTGTCCATATCGGTGACTGCGGCAGCCCCCGGCGAAGCGGCCTTGTCCGGTGCGGCGCGCAACATGCCGGCGGAAAGCGCAAGCACTGTCGCCACCGCAGCCACGCTGGCTTTAAGAAAAGCGTTCATCCCGAACCTCCCGTGCAATCCCCTCGAATGGAAGTGTCAGCATACCTTATTCCATCAAAAAAAGGGCGAAATTTCCTATTTGTCGAACAGGCCTTCGCTCTCTTTCTTCCGGAGCTTTTCACTCGTGTCTTTGACCTGCGTTTCCAGCTTGATAATCGTGTCGAGTTGATTGAGCACGTCGACAAAACTGTCCCATTGCGCCATCTGTTTCAGGATCGTGTTCATGCGATCGGCGATCTGGTTTTCCCGATCCGCCGCCGACGCCACTTTCGCGGAATCCCCGGGGTCAAGATTGTCTAAAGCACTGATCTGCGGGCCGATCAGTTCATCCTGCAGGGCCTTGAGTGGGAAGAGCACGTTGTTCTGCATCAGCGTGTGGGATTCGGGCGACCCCAGTGAATTCAGCTCCATTTCCGTCAACGATTCCACCAGAACGGCGGTGATACGCTGAACCTCCCGCTGGAACGCACGGTGCCTCCGGGACAGATCCGCTATTTGCCGCGAATCAGTCGCCACGCGGATCGCATCGCGAATCTTCTCCGCCTCCTCCATCTGCTTGCGGAACTTGATCCGCTCCGCCTGCTGACGTTGCAGTATCTCGCGAAAAAGTTCCTCCGGTGGAACCAGACGGAACGTGACCGTCCGTGATCTGGACGTCTGCCGTCCGGTGTAGCAGTCGTCGATCGCCAGCGCTGTGATGGAGAGCAACGCCCCGGCTGGAAGTTTCATCGTGGCGACGTCGACGGTCTGCTTAAGCTGCAACAACGGCTGAGGATCGATCGGCTGCGTCGCCGCAGATTGCGATGCAGCGGTGGGGGGGTACAAAGATAGCGCCCCTTCGTGCGGGAGAAGCTTCGCCGGATCCGCCGGATCGGGAGTTTCATCCTTCAGGGCAAGTGACGCCGCGATCACCCCAAAATCGTCGCGCGCATCGATCGCCAGCGGAATCTTCGCCGCCGGTGTAATACGCGGATGCACGCCGCTGTACGCCAAAGAAACCCGCGGCGGTTGATCCGCTTTCAAACCAATGCTGATCGGCACCGGAAGCGAAACAAGACCAGAGTCCCGCGCCACCAGCTCAAGATCGAATTTCGCCGGCGATTCCTCCGTCCATTCGATCGCATAATGCGTCGCATCCAGCGGATGCAGATCGCTCTGCGTGGGATGCGTCGATCCCGCCTTCAGCCGCAGCTCCGAGAGCGGCACGTTCGCCGCAACCGTGAGTGTCAGCTTCGTCTTGGTGAGGAAAGAAAGATCCGCATCGGTCCCCGTGAACGCATGACTCTGCGGGCCGGCATCCCGCGGATGCTGCGACACAAGCTGCAGATTCGTAATGCGCGGCCGATCGACCGGCTCCATGACGATCGGCCCCAGATCATCATCCCCCCCCTCGAGTTCCAGCGTCAGCGGTTGATCAATCACCGCAAAATCGTGCCGGAAATCATTCTTCCCAAACTCCTTCATCAGAACGCTCGTCCTGTCGCCGGCCTGAATGCTGAGGCGAATGCGGCTCGGCGCAACGCTCCCATCCCGTGCCCGCGCCCGCAGCACATACGGCTCCCCACGAGGCACCGCGATGCGTCCCTCATGAACATCCGCCACCTCCAAATACGTGTATTGCGGCCATGGCTCCCGCGAAGCAAGGAACAGCCGTCTCGCCCAAAGTGCCGATGCATGCGGGAAAACTGCTATCAAAACCGCCGGCAGCACCAGCGACGCCGCCATCATGCCGAGCATTCTCTTCAGCCGCTCGTGATCGAGAGAGGCATCAAAGTCCACCGCCGCAAGCGACTCATGACACCGCCGCACCGCCCGATCAATCATCGCGGCGCTCGGCGGATTGTCACTTTCCAGCAGCCGCGGCAATTCCAGCACCGAAGCCACCAGCGCCGCAAGATCCTTCGTCCCCCCATCCCCGCGATGCGGAATCGCCCCCGCCAAAGCAACCAGCCCCAGCCGCAGCCGAATCGGCCCAACAACGCGCTTCCAAAGCTCATAACCAATGCCGGCAAGAACGACCATCAGCATCAAAACCCGCGCCGCCACCCCCAGCCGCAGCGCGTGGTCGATGACAAACGTGAGAAACGCCGCACCAAACACCTCCGCCGCAACGATCGCCGCCCCCTCAACAACCAGCCGCATCCGCACGCGTCGCCGAAAATGCCTCAGCCGCGCCGTGAGTTCTTGCTGCACCCGCTTCAGGTCGCCAAGAGAAGATGTGTCGAACGTCGTCATGCCGTCCTAAATCAGTCGATACCGCTTGCGCAGAATCCACTCCAGAAAAAGACAAAACAAAATAAACGAGAAAAGAATCGGGGCATTGAAAATCGGTTGCCGATCCTCCAGCGTCCGCGCCACCCGCTTGATCTTGAACGCCTCCGGAATCTGGTTCATCTGATCCAGCGTGAACACCGCCCCCCCGGTCTGCTTCGCCAGCTCCTGCAGCGCTGCCAGATTCAACGTCGGTTGATCGTATTCCAGGTTCGGCAGCTCCACCGGAAACTCCATCGTCGCCGGCCGCAGCGTGCTCTTCGCATCAACATCCCCCGCCCACACCTTCACGAAATGCGTCCCCGCCTTGCTCACCGGAAATGTCGCCTCAAATGCCGCCGCCTCACCCTTGCGCGGTGTCAGCGTGATCGCCAAAGGCTCATTCCCCTCCGGCGTCTCGATTTCCCCATGCATCTCCGAAAGCCCCGCATCCTTGTCATTCGCGTTCTCAAACCGCGCCACCAGCGTGACCTGCGACCCCGGCCGATAGCTCGTACGATCCGTGGACAGCATATACGGATATCGCCCGCCCAACTGTTTCGATCGTCCCGCCCGATCGATCATCCGCGCCCAGAACCCGTCAAACGTCTGTTCATCCAGAAACCGCCACCGATACGTCGAATCAAACCCCACAAAAAACGTCCGCCCCGGCCCCACCAGTTGCGTCGCCAGCAGCACATGATTCCCATACTCATTCCGCATGCGCGGATCCGCATGCCGCGCCAACACCGTCGCCCCCGCCTTTGCCCGCGTCACCGGATAATGCCAGAACATCCCCGGCAGCGCTGAAAGAATCCGGTCGTTCTCCTCCGGCTTCTCCGAAAACTGAAACACCGGATCCGCATGCCCCTCCGGCGTCACATCCAGATTCCACGCCGTCTTCGCCGAAAGCCGCGCCGTCACGTCCGTCTGAAACAACCCCGGCTCCGCAATCACCGGCAACAGCGGCAGCCACGCCGAATTCGGATCGTCCGGCCGCTCAAAAAAATCCTTCGTAAAACGCTCCCCCGCCACATAAATAAGCCCGCCCCCCGCCTTCCCAATAAAATCCGTCAGCATCTGCGGAAACGCATCCGGCCAAAGCGCCGGATTAGGATCGTACAAAATCACGCAGTCAAAATCGTCCAACTCCTCCGGCGTCGCCGGCAACCGCTTGATCGCCGGCGTCCCCGGCTGCTCATAATCCTTATCCGCCGTCTGCAGCCAGACCGCCGCGGACAACGCATTATCCCGCAGCAGCATGTTCCGTATGAACTCAAACTCCGGAAACGGATGCCCCGCCACAAACAGCACCTTGATCTTCTCCCGGATCACCCGCACTTCCGCAATCTGCACGTTGTCCGCAGTCGTCAGCTCCGGCCCCACATCCGTAATCGTCGCCCGCAGCACCAGCTTCGTCGGCCGGTCTTCCTTGAAGTCGAACGAAACATTCTGCACCGTCCCCGACTCCTCCAGCACAATCGCCTTCCGCCCAATCTCCTGCCACTCCGCACTCCCCTCCGACTGCTTCTCCAGCACCACCGTCGCCGGCTGATTCGCCAGCCCGCGCGATTCGATCAGCACATGCGCCTGGTTCGCATCCCGCACAAACACCACCGGACTCACATCCAGCTTCGTCACCGCCGCATTTCGCGGACCCTCCAGAGTCCCCATCGCCAGCGACACCAGCGGAATCCCCTCCTCCGCCGCCGTCTCCGCCGCCTTCTTCAGCGGCTCCCCGGTGTTCGATTGCCCATCCGTCACCAGCAGAATGCCCGCCATCGGTTGCCCGCGATTGGCCTCGATCGCCTGCAAAATCGCCGTCCCAAGCCCCGTGGTGCTCCGGTCAATCAACTTCGCAGGCTCCGTGCTGCTAGGCGAATTTCCCGCATTCGCTCCCTCCAGAAGCTGCGCACTGAACGGCTGCGTCGTCACCACCCGATCGCCATTCTCGGCCAGCCGCGCCGCAACCCCCTGAGAAAGCGCCAGCCCCGCCAGCGCCGAGCGCTTCTCCTCCCGCAAATCATCCAGTGACTTCAACTTCAGCGCACTGACAATCCGATTCCCCTGCGCCCCATCCGCATACGCATCCTTCAGATCCATGCTCTCCGACGCATCATTCAAAACCACCAGCCGCGACGGAATCATTTCCCGCTTCACAAAAACAATCGCCGGCTCCAGCAGCATCGCCAGCACTCCCAGCAGCGCCAGAAACCGCAGTGTCGCCAGCGTCGCCCGAATCGGCGCCGTCAGCGTCTTCCCCTCCCGCTTGTACAGATAAAGAATCCCCGCCGCCGCCGCCACCGCCAGAACAATCACCAGCAGCGCATACCCATGCTCCGGAAGGTTCAGCCAATCCAGCCGCATCGACCCGCCCGACGTCCACGGCGCCGGATCCACGTTGAAAAAATACCTGATCAACGTCCGCATCACCGCTCCCTCCCCACCCACACCGCAAACATCGTCTCCACCGCCATCAACGCCAGAAGAATCGTCGCCAGCGGCCGCCACAACTCCCGCGGCGGCTGCCCAAGCCCCACCCCATTCGTGTCGTAACGTTGAATCGACGGCTTCAGATTCCCCAGCAACTCCGCCAGTTGAGCCGACGCAATCGGCTCCAGATCAGACTCCGAAAGCGGCGGATTCACCGCAAACCGCGCCTCCTGCGCCTTCGACTTCTCATCCCGCCAAGTGACCGTATATATCCCCGCATGATCCGTCCTCGCATAATGCAGCACCGTCCCCCCACCCGGCACCTTGTCGTTATCAATCACATCCGCCCCCTTCCCGTTCGGCAGCAACACCTTCGGATCAATCACCGCCTGCCCCGCCTCAAACGGAATGCGCAGCGTCTCCCCCGCACTCAACGTCCCATTCAAATCCTGACTCCGCGCAATCCCCATCGCCGCCCACCGCACGCCCAGAACGTACGTCCGATCCACCGGCCAATCCGTCCATTTCTTCCCCGTCGTCGTCGTAAACAGCAACACCCGACCCTTCCCCACGCTCTTCTCAATCACCGCTGCCGGATTCTCCGCATTGTTCCACCGCGCCAGCACGCTCACCCCCTCCGGAAGCGCCGCCCCGGCCCCCGCTCCCTGAACCGCCATGTACTGCCGCGTCCGAATCCCTGCCAGCGCTGCCGGAGCCAACTTCGACAACGCCGCCAGCGGCGACTGCGGATCCTTCTCCACCACAATCCCCGCCGTCGGCGTATCCATCGCCCGCTCCAGCTTCACCGGCAACAACCCCTTCCCCTCCCGATACAGCCGCTGGTTGTACGCATCCACATCCACCTGATCCCCCACAAAAATCATCAGCCCCATCCCGTTCTGCACCAGTTTCTCAATCGCCGCACTCTGCTCCCCCGTCAACGACGCCACATTCGCCAGAACCATCACATCCGGAACATCCGGCGACCCCGGCCCAATCCGTTTCACCTCCGTCGCCCGCTGCACGTTCCACGGCCGCGCCCCGACGCTGTACGCCAACGCCAGAAAATCCGTCTCCGATTCGAACGGCTGCGCCGAAGGCGCCCCATCTACCAGAAGCACCGAAACCGTCGGCCGAACATTCACCGTCAGATACCGCGTATTATCCGCCGGCAACGCATCCGGACTCAGCGACATCGACAACGTATGCGTCCCCGCACTCTCAACACTCACCGTCAGCGGTATCTCCGTCGTCGCCCCCGCCGGCAGATTCGGCAGCAGCACCGGCCGGCTCTCCCCATCCACGCTCAACGTCGCCTGCCCGTTGGCAATCGCATTCCCCGTATTGTTCCGAATCGCCGCCGCCACATGAATCGGCTGCTCCGGCAGCGCCAGCGTCTCCTCCAACTCGAACTTCGTCAGCGACACGTTCTCCGTCCGCCGATCCCCCACATCAATAATCCGCACCGGCACCCGCGCCTCCGCCAGTTCATCCGCCACGCGCGTCGCACCCCCGGTCCACCCCGCCCGCCGCAAGTCCGTGATCAGCACCACTTCCTTGTTCGCAAAGCTCGCCGTCGAAAGCGCCGCCCGCACCCCCTCCAGCGTCCCCACCCAATTGCTCGCAGTCTCCGTCAGCGGAAGCGTCGCCACTATATCCATCAACTTCGCCGAATCCTGCAGATTCCCATCCCGCACCACCGGCCGATCCGGCGCCGACGTCGCCAGCACCGTCACGCTGTCCTGCACCCCCGCCGCTTTGATCAAATCCGATGCCGCATTCTGCGCCACCTGAAACGCCGTCCGCCCCGCCGTCGTGTACCCCATCGACAGCGAATCATCGATCACCAGCACCCGGCTCGTCCGCGCCCGCCCCGGCATCAACTTTGAAAGACTCGCCTGCGAAACCACCGGCCGCGCCACCGCCAGGATCAGCAGAATCACCGCCAGCGTCCGCATCGCCAGCAGAATCATCTGCTCAATCCGGATCCGCCGCCGATTCTTCTTCAGCGTCAATTTCAAATATTTCATCGGCGGCCAGTCGATCACCTGGAACCGCCGCCGGTTCAAAATGTGAATGATGATCGGCACCGACGCCAGAAACAGCCCGAACAGCAAACCGGCGCTCAGAAAACTCATGCCGCCCCTCCCGGTGGAATCACATCACCAGCTTCCGTGTGATGCCCCGCTGAATGCTCGTGCGACGACGATGTGATCTTCCCCGAGTGCCGCCCCATCAGGTTCTGCCGTTGATGCAGGAACTTCGCCATCGCGCTCCCCAGGTCATCCGAAGTCGTCAGCAGCAGATAATCAATCCCCGCCGTCCGGCACCGCTTCCCCACTTCCCCAATGAACTCCTCCATCGCCTGCTTGTACGCCTTGCGAAACGCCCACGGCTCCGCAAACAACGCCTCCGTCCCCTCAATATCCTTAAACAGCACCGAATCATTGAACGGCAGCTCGATCTCCTCCCTGTCCAGGAGGTGAAAAACCAGAATGTCATGCCCCTGGTACTGCAGTCGCCCCAGCCCCTCATAAAACGCATCCAGATCGCACAACAAATCCGAAATCACCACCACCACGCCCCGATTATTGATCTGCCCCGCAACCTTATTCAGCACTGTCCCCAGATCCGTCGTCCGGTCCGGCTTCGCGTTCTGCAGAATGTCCAGGATCTTCGTCAGTTGCGATTGCGCCGCCGAAGGCTTCAGCCACGAACGCTCCGCCGCATCAAACAACGCCAGCCCCGCCGCATCCCGCTGCTTGATGCAAAGCATCGCCAGCGATGCTGCCAGCGTCGCCGCATAATCGAACTTCGTAAACCCGCCCTCCCCGCGCGCCGCCGCCCGCCCATATTTCATCGACGCCGACGCATCCACCAGCAGCGTCGCCCGAAAATTCGTCTCCTCCTCGTACCGCTTCACATAAAACCGATTTGACCGCGCATATGCCCGCCAGTCCAGCCGCTTCAGATCATCCCCCGGCGCATATTCCCGATAATCCGCAAACTCCACGCTCTGCCCGTGCAGCGGCGACCGATGCAACCCCGACATCGTCCCTTCCACCACGCGCTGCGCGCGCAATCCCAGCGGCACAATCTGCGCCAGAATCTCAGGCCTTAAATACGTGGTTGATTCGCTCATGCGCCCTCTCCGCCGCAGGATCGCGCGGCACCGCATCAATCAACTTCTGAATCACCGTCTCCGCATTCTGCCCTTGTGCCTCCGCGTTGTAATTCAGCACGATCCGGTGACGCAGAACCGCCTTCGCCATCGCCTGGATGTCGCTGATATCCACCTCCGGCCTCCCATCCAGCGCCGCCCGCGCCTGCGCCGCCGCAATCAGCGACTGCCCACCGCGCGGCCCAACCCCCCACAAAATCCACTCCTTCACAAACTGCGGCGCCCGCGGATCCCCCAGCCGCGTCGACCGTATCAGCGTCGCCACATAATTCACGCAGTAATCGCTCACCGGCACCTTGTGCACGATCTTCTGCAACGCCAGCATCTCCTCCCCGCTCAGCACCGTCGTCGGCTCCACCGGATTCCCCGTCGACGTCATGCGATAAATCTTCCGCTCCTCCTCCTCCGACGGATACCGCACCAGCACCTTCATCAAAAACCGATCCAGCTGCGCCTCCGGCAACGGATAAGTCCCCTCCTGCTCAATCGGATTCTGCGTCGCCAGCACAAAAAACGGGTCCGGCAACCCGTGCCGCTTCCCGCCCACCGACACCTGCCGCTCCGCCATCCCCTCCAGCAGCGCCGACTGCGTCTTCGGCGGCGTCCGGTTGATCTCATCCGCCAGCAGCACATTCGTGAACAACGGCCCCCCGATAAACCGAAACGTCCGCTCCCCCGATCCCCGATCCTCATACATCACATCCGTCCCCGTAATATCCGAAGGCATCAGGTCCGGCGTAAACTGAATCCGATTAAACTTCAGTGACAAACACTGCGCCAACGTCCGAATCATCAGCGTCTTCGCCAAGCCCGGCACCCCCTCCAGGATGCAATGCCCGCGCGCAAACAGACACACCAGCAACTGCTCCACCACCTCCTCCTGCCCCACAATCGTCCCCGCCATCTGCTTCCGAATGGAATCCCGCGCCGCCCGCAGCCGCTCCAGCCCCGCCAGATCCTCGTTCTCAATCACCGTCACACCAAACTCCTTATTCGATCGCCAATCCCGTTTAGCCCCGGCCCTCGGGCCGGGGAGTAGCTGATTCTCGCCGTCCTATCGCTGATAAATCGGAAGATACTTATACGGCAACTGCAAAATGATCAGCGCAATGCTCGTCGAAAACGTCTGCCCAATCTCGCCGTTCCACGTCCCATTCGCTCCCTGCATCTTCAAAAGCTGATCCCGCGCCCCCGGAAAATACTTGTCCCAGTATTTATCCCCCGCCTGGTAAAACGCCTGCGACGCATACAAATGCGTGTAAAAATCATTCCCCCCCTTCGAAAACTGATCCTTCTGAACATCAAACTGCTGGCTCACATACGCCAGGCACGAATCCGCCAGCTTCGAGTCATACTGCCCCGCGTTGTACAGCGTCGCCACCGCCGCCGCCGATATCGGCAAATGCGACGCCCCCAGCGAACTTAGCGAATAACAAATTCCCCCCTCCGGCCCCTTGCACATCTCCAGGTAATGCACGCCCCCCTCGATCGTCCCCTTAGGCACCGTGAACCCCGCATTGCTCGCCGCACGCAACCCCTGCATCTGCGTCACCGTCACCGACCCCTCATCCCCCGAGCTCGGCGTATAACACCACCCCCCGTTCGACGACGCACTCCCCGTCAGCTTGATCGCATCATTAATGATCCGCTTCATCCGCTCCCGCGTCCGGTCATCCGTCTCCATCCCATAGCACGACGACAAAAACAGCATCGCGAACCCATGCCCATACATCGAATACCCATGCTCCTGCGTCGGCCCCGAAATCAGCCCGGACGGCTGCGTGTTGTTGATCAGAAACTCCACAATCCGCGCCACATTCTCCGAATAAGGCCCGCGCGACGGTGTATTCCCATTCGCCAGCAACGCCATCCCCGCCAGCGACGTCATCGCCACCGGATACACCTGCCCATCCCGATCCGCCGTGAACGCCCCATCCTCCCCCTGCAGCTTGATTAGCCCATCCAACCCCTTCTTGATCGCCACCTGCGTCTGCGGTGTGATGTGCTTGGGCAGCAAATCCTCCGCGCGCGCAGCCGCCGCGCTGCCCATCGCGACCACCGCCGCGCTGCAAACCGCCGCCCTGCTCCAGGCCCGTGCCTTCATCCTTCACACTCCCAATCCTGCTGCCGCGCCCGCCGGCCGATATCCCTACTTTGCAATCTCAAACAGCACCGTGAGGTTCACCCGCAGCGTCAGGTCGCCCGACGTGTTCCCCGTGATCCCTTTCTCCAGGGGCTCGCTCATCACGCTGTTCCCGTTCATCACGACAACCCGCGATGCCGAATTCACTTTTTCCCCTTCCGTCACCGACAGGATGCGGCCCAGCTTCACCCCGGTTAAATCCGCGATCCGCTGCGCCTTCGCCCGCGCGTCCGCCACCGCCGCCTTGTATGCCTGCTCCCGCAGTGCATCCAGTTCCGGCAGGCGAAACGCCACGATCGTGCTCCCCTGGCCTCCCATCTGCTGCATTTCGTAATAGCTCGTGGGCATCGGCCCGCCGATCTGGAAGCCCGCATCCTTCGCCGTGTCCAGGATCTTCAGCACCGTGTCCAGCAGCACGTCCGGCTCCAGCTTGTCCGCATGCGCCAGCACGATGCGGTCGTTCTCCCGCACCTGCACCTTCTGCGTGCCGCCCTGCACCGCCTGCCCGCGCATCAGCATCATCTGCGTGTTGGCGTCCATGGCGTTGGTGATCGACACGCCCTGCGTTACGACGGATATGTCCGGATTCTTCAGCCCCGCGATCGCCGCCAGCGCCCGCTTCTTGGCGTCGCGGAACTTCACTGTCGCATCCGTCGCCAGCTCCCCGTCCCCCGTCAGCGATGCGGTGATCTCCACTTCCGTCGGCTTTCCGGTGGCTTCTCCGCCGCCCTGCACGGTGATGCCCTCTTCCGCACGCACGGCCGCCCCCCAGAGTGTCAGCGCCATCGCCGCAGCCATCACCATCATCCACGCACGAAACTTCATTCCTTCACTCCTTTAATGGCACGCCCGCGCCGTCACCCCGGCTCATGGGGCGGGCGGGGGGGCGCTCTGTCCCGACTTCCTCTCCAGCGGATACGCCGTCACTGCGGAATCGGTCACGCAGATCAATTCGTCATTCCCAGTTGCCCCATCCGCCCCGCCAACATGCACCACATACAGCCGCCCCCCCGTCGCCTCACGGTCCGACCCGCGAAATATGTGCAGCACATCCCCATTCCCCGAATCCACATCATAAATCCCCCGCTGCGACGCTACATAAATATGCCCCTCCTCCACCAGCGGCCTGAGCAACCCTGTCCCCACCGGAATCCGCGTGCTCCACAACAACTGCCTTGAATTCAAATCCAGCGCCGAAAGATCCTGCCCCAGCAGGTACGCCACCTGCCCCCGAATCCCGATCACCATCTCCTCCGGCGCAATCCGCCGCCGCCACTTCAACGCCGGCGACTCCGCATCAATCGCATACAGCGTCGGCGCCGAACTATCCTTCAAATACACCACCCCGCCCTCTTCCCGCAACGTCGCCGGCGTCTCAAAAACCCGCGGCGTCGGATTCCAGTACATCCGCTCCGTCGCCACCGGCTTTGTATCATTCTTAAACGCCCACGCCACCCGATGCTCCGACGCGTTCACCGCCAGCATCGCCCCGTTATTCGTCGCAACATACACCGTCCCGTTCGACGCCGTTATCGCCGGCAACCCATACAACATCCCGCCTCCGTAATTGTTCTGCTGCCCCTGTGGCTTCCCCAGTTGCACTGTCCATTCCGATTTCCCCGTCTGCAGATTCAACGCCACCAGCGACATCGTCTGATCGTTCCCCACCGTCACTACATACCCCACCCCGCCCTCACTTCCGGAAACGCCCTCCGGCACACACGGCTCCGTCAAAACCGTCCCCATCCCATTTGCCGTCCACGCCGATTTCCCCGTCTCCGCATCAAATGCATCCAGCGTATACGCACCTCCATCCCCCCGCTGCATCCGCGTCGGATCCACCCGCAACGCAAATACCTTCCCCGCCCCCGCACTGATCCCAAAATGATCCGGATTCACCCCGTACTGCGCAAACATCGTCGCCCGCTGCGTGATCTCCGAAAACTTCCCCGTCCGCCACAACATCTTCCCCGTCTGCAGATCCGCCGCGTAAACCACCCCCATCCAATTCACAAAAAGCCGGTCCCCCGCAGTCGCCGCCGTCGGCACGGCCCCCACAAAATGAATGTCCACCGCCCACCCCATCCCCGCCACCTGCTGCTCCATCGCCGCCATCGCATTCGACCGCATCACCCGTATCTGCCACAGCGACTCATCCTTCGACAGCACATCCACCTGCCCCGCCGCCGGCTCGCTCGTCGCCGCAACCCCATTCGCCGCCATCGTCGCCGGGGGGGTGAGCTGCGTCGCCGCATCATCAGCCGAATCTACCGAAAGCCCCGCCACAAACTCCGCCGCATCCACCTCCGCCCCCCCAATCGTGACCTTCTGCCCCGCATACGCCTGCTTCACCGACACCACCAGCCCCGCCAGTTCCTCTTTCCGCCCCAGCCGCGCCAACGCCACGCACCGCTTCACCTGCAACTTCGCCATCGGCAGATGCCCATCCGGATACTCCTCCACCGCCGACTGCCACACCGCCGCCGCCTCCGCAAAATTCCCCTGCTCGAACAACACATCCCCCAACCGGTCCGCCGCCAGGTCCCCGATGCTCGTCAGAAAATACTGGTTCACAATCTTCCGCAGCGTCGCCGCCTCATCGCTCGCCGTCGGAATCGCCGGCACCCCATCCCCCGGCGATCGCCCCTTCCCCACCTTCTCCCACAACGCCTTCGCCGCCGCATCATTAAACAGCCGATACGCGTCCCGCCCCTCCGCCGGCAGATGAATCAGGCTCTGCTTGATCCGCAACGTCGCCGGAAACAAAAAACCCTTCCCCTTCCCTGACTCATTCGCCCCACCCGGCGGCGGAACCATCCCCTTCGAATCCGATTCCACCGCATTCATCGTCCGAAACGCCAGCTCCCACGCCTTCTTGTTCACGTACCGGTCGAAATCGTCCAGCTTGTCGATCGTCTTCGTGTCCGCCATCGGCACCGCAAAAACCGTCGGCACCTCCGGCTCCTCCTCCGCCCTCACAACCCGCCCCACCCCGTTCCCCACCACCACGATCCCCCCGATCTGCACAACCCCCCCCGCCGCCGCCAACACGGTCGACACAAACCGCCAACGCCTTCTCCCCTTGCGTATACGCGCGCAAGACATAGGTTCTCCCGTTCATCTGCCGCCTCCGGCGAACCCGTCCCCGGACGCCGGTAATTGCCGCTTATCTCGTGAGCGCCATCAATATTCACCACGTTGCGAAAAGATCGCTGTGGTGTATCAGTGTTTGAAAACAGTGTCAACGAAAATATCGCAAACATGCCCATACTTCTCACAGCAGGCACGTCGGCGGGTGATATGCGTCTTTCCCCGCTCCTTCAAAGATGCCGCCCTCCGCCCCCTCTTTCGCGAATCCCCGTCACCTGCACCCCTCCACCGGCATCTCAAGAATTACCGATGCCCTTCCATTTCCATCAGCTACAATGAACCGTCGCTCCTCGAAAGGATTCCTATGGCCAGAATGCACAACTGGATCTTGGTGGCTTCCGCAATACTCTTCGCCGCTCCCTTTGTGCTGGCAACGGCCGCTCCCGTCGCCTCCGCCGCCCCCACCACCCAGCCACGCGATGAAAAATCCATCGTCACCGACCTCCACAACGCCGGCCTGCAGCTCGACGCCATCATGCCCGCCCTTCCCGCCATCGCCGACGCCTCCTTCCGCCAGCAGAACGGCCCCAAAATGCTCCCCATCCTCCGCACCATGACCGACCTCTTCGCCGAACTCGAAGCCTCCCAGACCGATGACGCCATTCGCCGCAAGATCCACGCTGATGCCGACCTCTACCTCGCCCTCCGCGTCGCCCTCGACGACAAAGACGCCGCCGCCGCCCTCTCCGTCGACGCCGCCAAAAACACCCCCCTCGCCCTCGACGCCCAGTCCGCACTCGCCCTCGGAAACTGGTGGAAGAATTCCAAGGACCCCGCCGCACAATCACAGGTCCTCGCCGCCTACGCCCCCGTCGCCAAGGCCAACCCCGACAGCGATCGCGTCGCCATCACCCTCGCCAGCATGTCCAACCTCGGCTTCGCCAGCGACGACCTCGCCAAACAGGCCAAAGGCCTCCTCGCAGGCTCCACCGCCCCCGCCGCCAAACAAATCACCGCCGACGCCGACGTCGATCAGGCCAAAAAAGACATGCTCGGCAAACCTCTCGAAGTCGCCGGTCGCACCACCACCAACGGCCACCTCTCGACCACCGAACTCAAGGGCAAAGTCGTTCTCGTCGACTTCTGGGCCACCTGGTGCGGCCCCTGCAACGCCGAAATCCCCCGCGTCAAAGACCTCTACAAAAACTACCATGCCAAGGGCCTCGAAATCGTCGGCGTCGATTGCGACGATGCCGACGACACCGTCAACACCTTCACCAAACAAAAAGAAATGCCCTGGCCACAGCTCCGCGAACTCTCTCAATCCCAGGAGCAGTGGCACCCCCTCGCCAAACAGTGGCACGTCGACGGCATCCCCACCATGTTCCTCATCGATAAAAAAGGCGTCCTCCGCTACACCGACGCCCGCGAAGACACCGAAAACAAAATCGTCCAGCTCCTCGCCGAAAACCCCAACTGAAAGGCCGGCGATGGCATCGCCGGATTGTGCCCTCGCTCCCTAAACGCGTCGCAGGGTTTCCCCGCCAACTTCCTTCTTTCGTGTTTTTTGTGGCTACTTTACGTCGTGCGGGTAGGAAACCTGCACCCGAGCCCCGGAACCCCCCGACATCCGCACGCAATTACGCCCCGCCCGCTTCGCGCTATACAACGCATTGTCCGCATCCTTCAGCAGCGCCGTCGCGCTCCCATGATTCACCCGCCGCGACCCGATCCCAATACTCACCGTCACCGCAATCTGCACCCCGTTCACCATGCACGGCAGCTTCGCCAGCGCCGCCCGGCACCGCTCCGCCGAGTTCGCCGCCTCCTCCGCCGTCTGCGCCGGCAGAATGATCAAAAATTCCTCGCCCCCGACCCGGCACACCGTGTCCGTCGCCCGCACGCTCGCCTGCATCGTCGCCGCCACCTGCCGCAGCACTTCATCCCCCGCATCATGCCCATACGTATCATTGATCATCTTGAAATGATCGATGTCCAGCATCGCCACCGACAGCGCATCCCCATACCTGTCCGCATGCATGCTTTTCTCTTCCAGACGCAGCAACGCCTGCCGCCGGTTGTACAGCCCCGTCAGCTCGTCCGTCACCGCCAGCCGCTCCAGCTTTCCATTCAAATCCAATAGCTGCGCATTCAGCTTCGCCGCCCCATCGTTGCGCCGATTCAATTCATCGTGCAGCCGCAACGTCCGCGATCCCGCCCGAATCCGCGCCAGCAGCTCCCCCTGGTGGAACGGCTTCACCACAAAATCATCCACCCCCGCGTCGAACGCCTCGATCATGTGCCTCTTCTCGGAATGCGCCGTCACGATCAAAAAGAAAATGTATTCCCCCTGGTCCAGCGCCCGCACGCGCCGGCAGAACTCCGTCCCATTGATCCCCGGCATCGACCAGTCCGAAATGATCATCCGCGGCCGCCGGTTGCCCACCATCTCCAGCGCCGTTTCCGCATCCCCCGCCACAATCACTTCATACTTGTTCGCCGTCAGCAGCGTCACCAGCATATCCCTCTGCGATGGATCATCTTCCACGATCAGCACCGTGTTCGTGTCCGCCTTCGACGCCGGAATCGCCGGTTTCGCGCTCCCATTGTCCGCACCCGAAGCCGGCGACTCCGCATCCGCCATCCGCTGCCGCACCGCTTCGAATTCCCCCTCGTGACCCAGAAACGCCGCCACGATCTCCGGATCAAAGTGGCTCCCGCTGTCCCGCACAATAATCTCTTTCGCCTGCTCGTGGCTCATCGCCGGCTTGTACACGCGCCGGCTCGTCAGCGCGTCATACACGTCCGCCAGCGCCACGATCCGACCGCACAGCGGAATGTTCTCCCCCGAAAGCCCCATCGGATACCCCGTCCCGTCAAACTTCTCATGATGCGAGGCCGCAATGCTCCGCGCCATCTGCAGAAACTTCGCGTTCGGAAACCGCCGCAACGCCGCATCCAGCGTCTGCGCCCCGATCTGCGCATGCGTCTTCATCACCGCAAATTCCCGCTCCGTCAGCTTCCCCGCCTTCAGCAGGATCGCATCCGGAATCCCCACCTTCCCGATGTCGTGCAGCGGGCTCGTCTGGTAGATCAGCCGGATGTAATCATCATCCACCACCCCCCGGAACTTCTCCCGCGTCGAGAGATGCTCCGCCAGGATCCGCACATAACTCTGCACCCGCTCCAGGTGCGCACCAGTCTCCGAATCCCGGCTCTCCGCCAGCTTCGCCAACGCAAAAATCGCCAGCTCGCACGTCTCCAACGCCAGGATCCGCTCCGCCGTCTTCAAACACACCAGCAGCTCCGCCGGATTCAGCGGCTTCGTCAGAAAATTGTCCGCCCCCGCGTGCAGCCCCTCGATCCGCTGCCGGCTCCCGTCCCGCCCCGTGATCATGATGATGTACACGTACCCCGAAAAATCGCTCCGCCGGATCGCATGGCACAACTCGATGCCGTTCATCTCCGGCATCTCCCAGTCCGTGATCACCAGGTGTATCGACTTCTCCCGCAATACCTCCAGCGCTTCACGCCCATTATGCGCAACGTGAACCTCGTACCCCATCTGATTGAGCACGTTCTCAACCATGATGATCGATGTCTCATCGTCGTCTACAACCAGCGCGTTCATGCAAACTGCTCCAGCTACTCTCTATCTCGTACACGCTGTTCTACAACTCCAGCGCATTTCGTGTGCTTCGTGTCTTTCGTGGCCATTCATCCGTCCTCTTACGGTTGAAACGGTGACGCCAGCGGGCCGATCGGCGGTTGCGCCGCCGCAACCGGCTCCAGCTTCGTCATCGCCTCGGGGATGAACTCAATGCAACGCTTCAATTCCGCATCTATCTGCTTCACCAGCTCCTCCGCCGCCGACAGTTGCGACTCATGTCCCAGCTTCTCCAGTTCCAGCGACAGCGACCGCAGCTTCTCCGCCGAAATATTCGCCGCCGCCCCCTTCATCCCGTGCGCCAGCCGCTTCGTCTCCGCTGCGTCCTTCGCACCCACCACCTTCCGCAGTTCCGCCAGCGTCATCGGCGCATGTTCCTTGAACTTGTCCAGCACCCGCCCCACCACGTTCGCATCCGACATGCACCGGTCAAACGCCGACAACACATCGAACGGCTGCTCCGATCCTCCCGTCGCCCCGGCAACCGCCGCCACGGCCTGCGCCCCCGGCTTCCGCCCCTTCAACAACCCCTCCAGCGCGCTCACCAGCGTCGCCACATTGATCGGCTTCGTCACATACCCGTCCATCCCTGCCGCCAGGCACAGCTCCCGATCCCCCTTCACCGCATTCGCCGTCAACGCCACGATCGGTAAATGCGGCCGCTTTTCCTTCGCCTCCATCTCCCGAATCCGCCGCGTCGCCTCAAATCCATCCAGCGTCGGCATCTGGCAGTCCATCAACACCAGGTCGAATCCCCCAGCTATCGCCCTGTTGAACGCCTTCAACCCGTCGTCCACCATCTCATACACGCACCCCAGCTTCTTCAGCATCTCCCCAGTCACCAGTTGATTCACTTCATTGTCTTCCGCCACCAGCAGTCGCGCGCCCCGCAGCGACTCGCTCGCCGCAAATACGTTCTCCTGACGCCCCCCGTTCCCTTCCTTCGCATGCCCTTCCCCACTCATCGCCCCGATAATCGTGTCAAACAACTGCGACTGATGCACCGGCTTCAAAATGCACCCCGCAATCCCCGCCTCCGCCAGCTTCTGCGGCTCAACCTCCTCATCCATCGACGTCAGCAGCATCACCACCGTCTTCGATATCTCCGGCACCCTATGAATCCGTTGCGCCAACTCCACCGCATTCACGTCCGGTAGATTCGAATCGCAGATCACCAGCGCAATCGGCCAGTTCTCCCGCACGCTCCGCTGCAGCGCCTCTTCCACCTCCGCCCCCTTCGTCAGCGTCGACGCCCAGAAGCCCCACGTCGTCAGTTGCTCCCGCAAAACCTCCGAATGCGTCTCATTCGCCGTTGCCACCAGAATCCGCATGTTCTCCATCGCCGCAAGCTGCGGCGCATTTCCCTCCGCCTGCTGGTGCTTCTCCAGCCCCACCGTGAACCAGAACGTCGATCCCTCGCCCGATACACTCTCCACCCCGATCTCGCCCCCCATCATCTCCGCAAGCTGCTTCGATATCGCCAGCCCCAGCCCCGTCCCCCCATGCTTCCGCGTCGTCGACGCATCCACCTGCGAAAAGCTCTTGAACAGCCGGTGCAGCCGCGCCGCAGGAATCCCCGGTCCCGTGTCCGTCACCAGGAACTTCACCACGCAATGCGTCTTCGTCTGCCGCTCCATCCGCAACCGCACCACCACCGATCCCTTCTCCGTGAACTTGATCGCGTTGTTGATCAGGTTCGTAAGAATCTGCCGAATCCGATCCGGATCCCCCAGCATCGTCCGCCCCACCTGCACATCTGTGTGGCACCCCAGGTCCAGCCCCTTCTTCGCCGCCTTCGCCCCCAGCATATCCATCGCTTCCTCCGCAATGTCCTGCGGATTGAAGGCGATGTGCTCCAGCTCCATCTTCCCCGCTTCGATCTTCGAAAAATCCAGGATGTCGTTGATCAACGCCAGCAGCGCATCCCCCGACGACCGCGCCAACTGCGCCAGCCGCCGCTGCTGCACAGTCAGCTCCGTATCCAGCAGCAACTGCACCGTCCCCACCACCCCGTTCAGCGGCGTCCTTATCTCGTGGCTCATCTTCGCCAGAAAATCGCTCTTCGCCGAATTCGCATGCTCCGCGTCCAGCCGCGCCTGCTCGATATTCCGGTCCCGCTCCTGGATCTGCGACAGCATCTCATTGAAACAGTCAATCAATATCCCCAGCTCGTCATCGCTCTGCTTCGTCGCCCGCAGCGAATAATTCTTCTCGATCGTGATCGTCTTCGCCGTCCCCGCCAGGTGCTGAATCGGATCCGACACAAACCGCTGCAGCCTCTTCGCCAGCGGCAATGCGCCCAGCCCGCAGAACAGCACCACGAGGGAGCTGATTCCGACATACCGCTGCGTACGCGCCGACAGCCGGTCCAGGTTCGACCGCACATATACCGTCCCTATCTTCTTCCCGTTCTGCGCGACGTCCCGAAATACTTCCAGCGAATCCGGACCGAAGCGATTCGTGTTCGACTCCGCCTTCGCCGGGAAAACATAACCCTTCGCCGCCGCCGTCGTGTAGCGGGCAAAGAGCTTCCCATCCTCCGCATAAATCGCCGCCGCCTCGATGTTCGTCGCCGCACGCAGCGTCTCCAGCGTCTGCGCCGCGTCGCTGCTGTTCGTGAACGCCAGCGCCGCCGTGCTGTTGTCCCCGATCACATCCGCATGCACCTTCAACTCCTCCACCAGCTCCTTGCGCGAATTCGATACGTCGTAGATCGCAAACCCCGCGCATGCCACCACCAGCGCCATCGTCGTCGTGAGCATCGTCATCAGCGTCAGCTTCGAACGTATCGATAGGTCCCGAAATATCGTCAACATGGCATGCCTCTACTTTCTCACGATCTTTGCAAGCTTGAGTAGTTTCGAGCTGATCTGCAGATGCGCCCGCTCCGCCGCCAGCGTGTTCACCTCGAACCGCTCCTTGTTGTCCTCAACGTAAAACCGGAAAACGCCTCCCTCCTCCGTAAAGCTCTCCCCATCCCCCACCGTCATGACGCTCCGATACTTCACCTTCTCCAGTGTCTTCTCTTCCGCATCCCCGTCCCCGGAGACAATCGCCACCTGGCAGCCCGCCGCCTCCTCCGGCGAATGCAGTTCCTTCACCACCACCGCCCGACCATTCGCCGTCTTGTTCGCCGCCACCGCCCGCAACGCCTCCAGAATCTGCGCGTCCCCCAGCACCCCGATCACGATCGGATCCTCTGCCTTCGAAAACGTCCCCTCCGGCCACTCCGTGAATTGGATGAAATTAAAAACAAACGCCGCCCGCACCCGCTCCTCCAGCGATGGCGCATCCTCCCCGCGCGCGAACGGGCTGTTCCCCACTGACCCAATCAGCAGCAGAATCAACCCGAATTGAAACAACGCGCGACGCATCTTTTCTCCGTAATCTCCTCTTAAAACGTCAATGCCATGCTGATGAAAAATGACCGCGGTACCTGCGTCACCGTCGTCCTCCGCTGCACATCCAGAAATTCCGGATGTTCGTTGTCAAAAATGTTCCGGAACCCCGCCATAAACTCCACGTGCTTCGCCGGCCGCCACACCACATTTGAATCCACCCGGATGTAATCCCCGATCGCCGGCGACGTGTAACCGAGCGCATCCACGAAATAGCACGATGCGTTCACCTCGATGTCCTTCGTGATGTCGTAGTACGAATGGACCTGCGCCTGATGCCGCGGCGCCGTGTCATTCCACTGCGCATCCGCTATCGAAATCGCGTCCGGTGCATGAATGAGCGTCTGATCGAAACTGTACGAAGCCTGCAGCCGCCAGTTCTCCCGCACCTTCCACTGCCCTGAAATCTCAAATCCATAATCCACCCCGTCCCCCTGGTTCGACGTCTGCAGCGGCACCTGCAAATGCGGCGATGGCGCCGGCACAAACGCCGGGGCGCCCGTCTGCACCTCCGAGATCATCCCATGATAGAAGTTGTAAAACCCCGCAATGTCCAGCGACAACCCCTTCACCGGCTCCGTCCGGTACCCCGCCTCCAGCGACGTCATCTGCTCCGAGTTCAACGCCCGGTTGCCGCTCAATAACGCCGCCACCGGCGCCGGTGCTCCCGCCGGCATCGACACCTCCGCCACCGTGTGGATGTCCTCCTCCCACCGCGCCGGAGACCGGATCGCCCGCGATACCCCAGCCCAGATCGTGTTCTTGTCGTCCGGCGTAAATGCCACCCGCCCGCTCGGCTCAATCTCCAGATTCGTGTACGGAACCTCCTCCACCTTCGTCCCCGCAATCACGTGCAGCTTCTTCGGAAACACCGTCACGTCGTCCTGCACAAACCCGTTGATCCAACTGTTGTCCCGTCGCTCCGGATCGAATATCGTCTCGTTGATCCCCGTCGTCAGCGGAACCACGTTGTCCGTCACCATCCGGTACCCCGCGCCCCAGATGATCTCGTTGAACCCCGCCAGCGGAAAACGGTGCTGCAGCTCGATGTCATACGTCTGCTGCGTGTCGTTGTTGTTGACCTCCTCAAAATTCAGCCGGTCGTAGTACGCCTGCACGCTCACATCAGACTCTTCCGAAAACGTGTGCGTCCACCGCCCCAGAATGTACTGCTCCTCCGTGTCCGAAATCATCGGAACATCCTGCTCGAACGGCGGCGTCAGCGAGAGTACATGCTCCGGCCGGGACCCCCGGTTCTCATACACGTCGCTCTCCACTGTCAGCAGATCCTCCCCCGTCAATTCCGCATCCACCCGGAACCCCCCGCGCGCCGAATCCCACCCGTCAAAAATCGTCGCATCCCCCACCACCGGAAAATTCTCCATCGATCGGTACTTCCCGTACACCCGGTAGAAAACGTGGTTGTCCACATTCCCGCCGTAACGCACGCTCTGAATGTTCCCGTCCGTCCCCCCATAGCTGTCCACCCGCAGCCCCTGCGTCTCCTTCGCGCTCTTCGTCACAATGTTGATCACGCCGTTGACCGCGTTCGCGCCCCACAACGTCGCCCCCGGCCCGCGCACCACCTCGATCCGATCCAGATCCGCCAGCACGTAATCCACCTGGTCCCAGTACACCCCCGAGAACAATGTCTGGTACACCGTTCGACCATCCATCAACACCAGCAGATTGTCGTTATGCACCGCGTTCATCCCGCGCGATCCCACCGCCCACTGCCCCGCGCTCGCCTGCGCCACGTCCAGCCCCGGCGCCAGCCGCAGCAACTCCGGAATCGTCGTCATCCCCGAACGATGTATGTCATCCTGCGAAATCACAAACACCGCCGCCGCCGCATCACCAATCCGCTGCTTCTGCTTCGAAACGCTCGTCACTTCAATATTGAGCAGATCCTCCAGCGAAAGATTCGTCAGGTCCGGATCAGCAGCCGCACCAGCCCCCTTCGAACTCGCCGGCAATGTCGCCGCATCCAGCGTCAGCTCCGGCGCCACAATATCGTTCCCCGCCGACCACGCCCTCGCCGGTAATGCACCGATCAATATCGCCGCGCACCAAATCCGCGCGCGCTCCCGAACTTCGATTCGCGCACTATTTCCGCCGGCGTTACTTCCCATGATTGCCTCCAGTTTGCACAACCATGAAGTTCTGTCGGCCATTCTCGGCCCCTCAGTGAAACCCCCTTCCATCTTTTGCCAGTGATTAATCCCCCGTCTCGTCGCACCTTACGCATTTTTCCACCCGCCCCGAATGCCATCGAGAATCACCCTTCCCTCATGACTGCCAACGCGCTTTTTATGCGGACGCTGCGCCCGCCCTCGTTCGCCGGCCCCC
>Ga0335069_10000874_pt1 | contig 48389 bp, 46 predicted proteins | sample Lox_Sample_11_FD_206714 | JGI IMG/M metagenome (GOLD analysis project Ga0335069, IMG submission 206714) | Soil microbial communities from Loxahatchee National Wildlife Refuge, Florida, United States - Lox_Sample_1.1 | ecosystem: Environmental > Terrestrial > Soil > Wetlands | place: USA... | reverse complement strand
GAAACCGGGTAAGACTTCTGCCAGTTGCCGCCGCTCACCTGCGCGGCGGAAACGGCGCCGGCAAACATCGCGACGCTGAGCGCAGAAATTGCGGAAACGGTCACGGAACGCAGATTTTGCATGGTTGGCCTTTCTATGCGCTTGTACGCAAGCAAACTTCGGTTGGTTCCGAGTCTAGGAAATCGAATCCCGCGCCGCAACAAAACTGTGACGAGCGCTTCGCACCGGAAGGCACGCCATTGGGCGGCTCATCGTTCGGGCCAACTCACGTGCGTCAGCTGCTCCGCTGCTTCCCATAGCTTGCGGCCTGCTCCGGCATCGCGCGCGATCTTCCCCACATCCGACAGCCCCGGAGCGATGGCAAACTCCAAGGGTCCCCTGGGGCCGTAAAACCCGCCCCGCACCACACTCGGAGCCGTCGCGGCAAACAGCCCAGGCATGGCTGCGTCCCTGGCCGAATGGCCGAGGATCTGGCCGACGGTCCCGTGCAGCTTTTGGATGAGACTTTTCGGTCTCGGAACCGGCCACTGACGATCCGTCCTTGCGCGGCCCGAGTGCGCCGCAACGGACAACAAGCCCCAGGCGTTGGAATCGCTGCGCCTCTGTAGTTCGATGGCGAAGATCAGCAGGGCCAGTTTGGACTGGCAATAGGCGCTCCAGGCATCGTAGCGCCGCTCGAGCTGCAAATCTTCAAAGTCGATGCGTCCATGGCGATGGCACGGACTGCTGATCTGGACGACGCGGGGATGCCGGCTCTTGCGCAGCAGAGTCATCAATTGCGCCGTGAGCGCGAAATGGCCGAGAAAGTTGGCGGCCAACTGCAGCTCGAATCCATCCTTTGACACCCGGCGCCTGCCGGTGGCCCGCGTGCCGGCGTTGTTGACCAGCATGTCGATTGGCCGTTCCCACTTGATCAGGCGGGTGCCGAACTCCGCGACCGATGCGAGGTCCGCCAGATCCAGCCTCTCGTAGCGGACCAGCGACATCCGCGCCCGCGGCCGGATTGCCGCTGCGGCCTCTCGGCCTTCCACTTCACTGCTTCCGGCTACGATCACGTCCGCCCCGGCCTGGGCGAGGCCCAAAGCCGTGGCATATCCGATGCCGGCGGTGGCGCCTGTGACGACGGCCAGCCTGCCTGCCTGGGGAGGAATATTTGAAATGGAATCGTTACCACTTCTTGACGTTAGGTTTTCGATTACGATCTCTCCATCACGGCTTCGGGGCGTACAGGGACGCGCGATCCCGAATCCTACATGACTGCCCAGTCACTCATCTATAGATCAGTCGTTCATTTTCCAGCCAGTCCGCTCCACAACATCTTGAATCCCTGCTCGCGGCAGTCCGCCTTGTGTTCCGGATGAGCGTTGGCATACTCGACGGTCGACTCCGCCAACGCACGGAGCATCAGGACCAGGTACTCCGGCGGAGCACCGCGCAATGCGGGCCCGACGGCCTCCCGGGTCGCATTCAAGACCTCGAGGATTGCGAACGCCGGCGGCTCATTCTCCTTGAACAGTTTCCCGGAGGCGCGCAATTGCGCAAGCACCCTCATTCGCTCCGGATGCAAAGCCCCCAGTTCCAGGAACTTATCCCAGATGTACCGCAGCCGTCTGTGGGCATCCGCGCCATGCGGAAAGTCCGTCAGATAGTTGCTGAATTCCGCTCGAAGTTCCAAATACAGCGCATTCATCAGGTCGTTTTTCGTCTTGAAATAGGTGAAGAGCGATCCCTCGGCAACGCCCGCAGTCCGCGAGATAGCCGAGGTCGGCGCGCTGGTGCTTCCATGTTCGGCAAACACTTTCAATGCCGCGTCAAGAATTGCCTTGCGTTTATCGTCACTCCTGGGCCTGGCCAAGTTGCCGATGCTCCTCGCGCTCAAGTCATGAGCGCCTGGTCACTCATCCAATGATAATGGTATCGTTTCCATTTGGCAAGTAGTTTCCCATGAAAATTCGCCGCGGGCCGAGCGGGACGGCCCTCCCGGGATACGCCGGATGCCGACCGCTCACCATACGTCAGCCGGTATCCGCGGTACCCTGCCGCCGCGATCCGGTGACCGGTGATACGATCCCATGCCAGGAGATGCTCGATATGACTCCTACCACCGCGCAAAACATCGCCGTCTTCGGCTACATGCCTCCGAAACACGTCGAAGCTTTCAAACGCGCCGCCGTACATTTCAAAGTCTGGATTCTTGTCCGACGCGGCAACTCCGCTTCGCTTGAGTGGATTGGCAAGCGTGGCTACACGCCCAAACCGCTCGACTGCAAAGCCAAGACGGCCGACAGGAATGTCGAATCGTTTCGATGCGCCGGCCTTGTGGCGAGCCCTATCCTAATGCCGGCGGGCTTTACGCCAAGCAAGCTCCAATCCGCGCTTGAAGAATGGCCGAAGTTCCTGCCGCTCCTGTACACCTTCGATCCGAAGAATCCACGCAGCAATCTCGACGCCGACAAGGCCGGCAAGCACTACACACTGCAGCTCGACAAGTCAGACAAACACTATGGCTGCGTGATGTACAAACCGGTGTTCCGCGCGCAGGCTGAATTTATCCACGCCGACTACGATCTCTACGCCGTAGTCCCTGCCGACGATCCCAAATCGAACGTCTTCGTCCGCGAGCTTGGCATGGGCGGTCAGCCGCACTCGCGCAGCCAACGCCTCTACGACGTTCAGTACTTCCTCAAAGCGGCCGGCATTCTGAAAGGGCAGGATTGCGGCAGCCCTATGGTTCGCCACGGCGAGCAGGAGACGTTCAAGACCGACTGGGACGAGGTGCTCGACGTGTTCTGGCCCGACGGCAGAGACCCCAGCGAGCTCATCGGCAGCGCCAAGGTCCAGGAATTCTATTTGACGACGCTGCAGGGCCGCCGCCAGGTCGACAAGAACACGGTTCCGCAGCCCGTGTCCGGAAAATGGGTCCGGACGTAGCCTGCGCGCTGAAAGGCGATCCATTCCGTCAAGCAACGGAAGCCCGGGCGTCTTCATCCCAACAGGTGGATGAATCGGCGTAGCCCGCGGTGCGGTGCGAGCAATCTGCGTGCACGCCGGATGTCGCCTCAGGCGCCGTCATGCGGAGGGCTCCCTTATGAATAGCTTCGACATTCGCAGTATCGATTTCACAAATCCCACGGTGTTGATCGGCGCGGTCGTTGTGCTTCTGCTCATCTTTGCCGCCATCGGGCTGGCCGCGCACCAGCGCAGGAGGAAGAGCGAAGCGCTGCGCGAGAAATTCGGGACGGAGTACGAACTCGCCGTCCGGCAGCACGGCTCGCGCAACAAAGCCGAAGCCAGGCTGCTGGATCGCGTTCACCGCGTCAACCGCTTCCAGCTTCGCGACCTGTCGCCCATCGAGCGCGAACGATTCGTGGCCCAGTGGGACGCCGTGCAATTGCGGTTCGTCGACCATCCGCGCGGAACCGTGACCGAGGCCGACGAGTTGGTCAACACAGTCATGCTCGCCCGCGGATTTCCCGCCGCTTCCTTCGACCAGCGAATTGAAGACATCTCTGTGAACCATGCGCCAATGGTCGACTCTTACCGCTCGGCGAATACGATCGCGGCTCGCGCCGCACGCAACGAGGCCACCACCGAGGAACTGCGGACGGCCATGATCCACTATCGCGCGATCTTCGACGACCTGTTGGAGACGGGCACAGCCGCGGCCAGTCACGAGATTCCGGCTGAAGCAACCCGGCTTCGCCGCAGCGCGTAGGGCGAAGACGCGGGCTCTGGCGCCGGAACTGGACGCCGGCCCTAGGCCACCACCGGCGCGTTCGCCACCCCAGCCACGCCGAAGACGCGCCGGTAACGCTCAATTTCCTCGGGCGGTCCCAAAGCCTTCGAATAATTATCCGAGAGCTTCACTGCGGGCCGGCCCTCCACCTCGCTGAGTTTGCACACCAGGCTGACCGGGTTGAAACTGTCGTCGCCCAGCGGGTTGCAATTGCGAAAATCGTTCGTCAGCAAGGTTCCCCAGCCTGCTCCGAAGCGGATCCGCTGCTCCGGCACCCATCGCCGCTCATCCAGGAAGTCGCTGGCCCGCTGAAACTCGCTGGCCTTTGCGCCGTTCCTCAGCGTCCCGCCGAAACAGGCATGCAGTTCGAGTATGCGGTCCACATCGAGCGCGTCGGACGCAATGAGGCGCTTCTGCCGCGGATCGCGCCCGCGCTTCTCCAGCCATGCGATGTACTCATCGCCTGCAGCTATGGGGTCCTTGCTGTCCACGCGCTGGCCCTTCCAATCCGCTACCCAGTCAGGCGCGTTTTCAAGGAATTGCGTCGTGCCGAATGTGTCCGGCAGCAGGATGAGCAGCTCGCCGTGATAAGTCTGCTGCCACATCTCGAGCAGGCGGTACTGCGCCGAGCGCAGTTCCTCTTCGCTGCCGGCTAGCGCGGCCAGCGCCATGGGCAGCTCGTGTGCGTTGGTGCCGATCGCCTCGAGATCGTGCTTGTAGGCAAGGTAAGTGTTCGACGTACCGGTGAAGCGGCTGCCCAGCACGTCGCTCATCGCCTTCACCACGTATTCCTGCCAGAGAAAGCTGTGCCGCCGCCGGGTCCCGAAATCGCTAAGGTTGAGGCCCGGCACGCCGCGCAGCCGCTCCATCTTTTCCCAGAGCCGCGTCTTCGAGCGGGCGAAGAGGATGTCCAGCTCGAGCTCGCTCAGCCGCTTCATGCTGGCGCGCGTGCGCAGCTCGTCGACGATGGAGAGCGCGTAGATCTCCCACATTGTCGCCTCAGTCCAGAGCCCGTGGAAGCGCAGCGAAAACTGCCCGCCTTCCACCGACACTTCGAAGTCCGAAAGCCGGAAATCGCGATCCAGCCACTCCAGGAACGCTTGCTCGAAGATTCCGGTGCGGCCGTAGAAGGTGTTGCCGGCCAGCCAGATCAGCTCCGACTTGTGAAAGCGCAGCTTTCTCGCCTCATCGAGCTGTTCGCGCAATTCCCTGATTCCGACGATACGGCCCAGCGGCACCGATGCCGTGCGGTTTTGCAGAGTGAAGGTGACGCGCGTCTTGGGGAAATGCTTCCAGATGAACTGAAGCATCAGGAGTTTGTAGAAATCCGTGTCGAGCAGCGACCGCGTGATGGGGTCAAGCTCCCAGTTGTGGTCGTGCGCCCGCCTCGCCAGGTTGATGATCACAATGTCAATGTAATTGAGCGGAGTGAAGCCCCTGCAGCCAATTTGCGCTGACCCGCTCCCGTTAGCGAGAACTTCGCCACCAACAGAAAAGCCTCCCGGCATTGGGAGGCTTTCTGGATCCGAGATGCGATTTGACTTTACCGCAGCCGCAAGGACCGGATCGCTGCCGGCAGCCGCGCCTCAATCAGCCGCGCGCGCTCCGCGGCAATCCCCTGCAAATAGGACTGCGCCGGAGTGGCTGTCAGCACCAGCACGAAGGCAATGATCGAGAAGCAGAGGCCTGCAAATGCTGCGGACAGCAGCATATGGTACATGTCGAAAATGTCGAGCCCGAGCACGTTGGTTGCCACATGCTCCAGCGGCTTGATGTGCCGGATCACGGCCAGCGCGAAGAGAAAAGAGAGCGCGGAAAGTGAAGTCAGCACCGCCAGCGTCGCGTCCAACCCGCGATGAAACCTCTGCCGCGAGGCACAGCGCTGGCACTCGGCCAGATGATGCTCGTAGTCCTTGCGCATCTCCGGCGAAATCTGCGAGATATCGTACCGCCAGCTCGCCAGGATGCCGCCCACCACTCGGTCTGTGCATCGGATTCTTGGCATAGGCTTCACGCTCATTTTGAAAGAACCGTTCTACCGCTGATCACGTTTTGCCGTGTGGCCAACCTGGCCGTCTGGGCACGCCCGAAAGAAGGCCGTCTGTCTTTGAGATGTTCCACCGGCCTCTGCGTTGCGCCAGTTCGACAGAATCCTGCCCGTTTTGAGTCTGAAAACGAATCGCCCGGGCTCCGGGGGCTCCGGTTGTGCGCCGTCAGACAGACCGGCGGCTTTCTTACTATTGTAACCGAACTGCCTTCAGAACTGGATGGTAGAAAGCGGCTCGTGTTGCATGGCCAGCAATAGCCGGTTGGCCAGCAGGCTGGCCCTTCCGGCAAGGGCGCGTTCGGCGCTCATGCGCGCCAGGTCCGGAAGGTTATTGTTTTCAGACAAATGCCCGAGGATCACGTACGTGGCTTGTCCGTCGTAGCTGTTTTCGAGAAAATCGGCTGTCGCCTCGTTCGACAGGTGACCGACGCGCGACAGTACCCTTTGTTTCACCGCCCATGGGTACGGGCCGCCGCGCAGCATCTCCAGATCGTGGTTCGACTCGATCAGCAGAAGGTCGACATTTTTGAGCTGCTCTCGCACGTTCGGCGAGACATATCCAAGATCCGTGGCCATCGCCATCCGCACTCCGTCAGCCTGGAAGACAAACCCGACCGGGTCCGCGGCATCGTGCGAGATCGTAAACGGACTGACGTTTATATCGCCGACGGCAAACCGCCGGCCCGACTGAAAATACTCGACTTTCGGCAGCCAGGTTGGATCTTCGTTCTTTTCTGCGCGTGAACCGGAGGCGGTCCCCAATGCAGGCGCCGGAGCCGCAAACGCTCCATTGCTCTGCGTCTCTGCGCCGGCGGCAACGCAGACCGGTTCCGCCTGCTCGCATTCTTCGTCCACATCGGCAACGTCCGGGGCCGACGCGGGCTCAGCCCTGCGCGCTGCCTCCTGCCGGCGGCGCTGCTCCAGCCACTGCGCGTAGGTCATCTCCCGCCGCGGCGTCAGCCAGCGCATCCATGCCCGGTGCGTGCCTTCCGTGAAGTAGACCGGAATGCCCAGCTTTCGCGCGGTCACTGACAAGCCATTGATGTGGTCCTGGTGCTCGTGCGTCACGAGAATCGCGTCGAGCTTCTCCGGCTCTTCGCCAGCCAGCCGCATGCGCCGGAACAGCTCTCTGCAGCTCAGCCCCGCGTCGACCAGAATCCGCGTCTGTCCGCAGGAGACAACCGTGCTGTTTCCTCTCGAACCCGACGCCAGCACGGTGAACCGAACCATAAAGGTGAGGATACAGCGAATACCTGTCGAAAAGGTAATGCGAGCTGCCATTTCCCGTTGACTGCTGCGGAACGTCCTGCGGTCACGCCGTGCCGGCAAAAGACGGGCCTTTGGCGGCGAATCTGCCGTATGCTGGCTACAACGCCGCCGAAACCCATCGCGCGCATCCAGCCGTTCGTCCCCATCGGAGGTCGACTCGAATGACCCTCAAGCTCGTGGTTGGCTTGTTCGCCCTCACCGGCGCAGCCCTGACTGTCGCCGGCAGGAACACCAGACCCGTCCTTGCCGCCGGCAAGACGGCGAGCACCCCCGGCTGGGACCGCCAAGCCGCCGAGCGCTATCTCGACGGAAGGGAGGTCTGGTGGCAGGCATGGGACCGCGCGCAAAAGGATCACGGCACCTATTGCGTCTCCTGCCACACGCAGGAACCCTATGGGCTCGCCCAGCCGGTTCTGCGCCGCGAACTGGGCCAAACCGCGCCATCGGCAGCGGAGCAAGCCATGATCGCCAGCATCGAGAAGCGCGTGCGCCTCTGGAAGGAAGTCACGCCGTTTTATCCCGATGACATTTACGGTCCAGGCAAGGAAATCGAGTCGCGCAACGCCGAGTCCGTTTTGAACGCGGTCATCCTCGCCGGCCGCGACGCCCGCCTCGGCCACCTGAGCGAGACCACCCGCGCCGCCTTCGACAACGCCTGGGCGCTTCAGTCGAAGTCCGGACCCACTGCCGGCGCATGGGTCTGGCAGAACTTCCACTACACTCCGTGGGAATCGCCGGAGAGCGAATATCACGGTGCAGCTTTGATGGCTGTGGCCGTGGGCCACGCGCCCGATCGCTATCGCGACGACAAGAGGATCGAGCCGAACTTCGAGGCACTCCGCGGCTACTTGCGCAGCCACCTGGATGCCCAGCCCCTGGTCAACAAAGCCGTGCTTCTGTGGGCTTCAGCTCGTGAAACCGGTTTGCTCACTCGGGAAGAACGAAGCAAACTCGTGGCCGATCTGAAGGCTCGCGAGAGAACCGACGGCGGATGGAGTCTCACCGATCTGGGCAAGTGGGAGCGCGTCGACAACACGCCGCTCGAAACGCGTTCGGACGGCTATGCCACCGGCCTGATCGTGCTGGCGCTGGAGGAGAACGGCATCCAGGACGACGCCGTGAGCCGTGGCCTTGCCTGGCTCGAAGCCAATCAGGACAAAACCACCGGCGCCTGGCCTGCGTGGTCGCTGAACAAGAATCGCAATCCCAAGTCCGACGCGGGACCATTCATGAGCGATGCGGCGACGGGGTACGCCGTGCTCGCGCTCGAAGCAAGGCGATAGGGGCTGAAATCCCGGCCTGGATGCAGGATCCTAACTCCCCCGTAACTCGCTCATCAGCCCGATCGTGTAACCGTCCGGGTCTCTGAAGAACGCCATCCACAAATCGTGGTCCGGCATCTTCGCGACGAGATGCGGCTCGCTGAAAAAATACACATCCTTCTCTTCCAGCAACGTGTGCATCGCATGAATGTCGTCCACGCGGAAATACAGAATTGTCCCACCCGGAACAACGGTCTTCTCGTTCCCCGCACCGATCATCAAGCGGACTTCGCCGCACTGATAGAACGCCATGGGTCCGGCGTCGAAGAGGAACTTCATCCCCAGCGCCCCACCATAAAACTCCTTCGACCGCGCCACATCGCTCACCGAAATGGCGATCTGTCCAATCCTGTCCAGGTGAACCGCGCGCGCCTCCGCTGCCTGTGTGTCGCTCATCTCCGCCTCCTCTTCGTCAAAGCCCTTCCGCCTCATCCGCCGTGCCGCGCGGATCCGCCGGGGCCGCCGCCGCGTCCCGGGCGAACTTGCGCAGAAATTCCTGCAGCAGCTCCGGTGACGTGCGATGCGCCATGTCTTCCGTCGCCGGATGCTTCGCTACCCACTCCTCCAGCATCGTCAGCAGGATAAGTCTCTGCGGCTGCTCGTCGCCGCTGGTGTTCCATCGCGCCAGGATCTGCGACAGCAGCACCGGCGGCTTAATGCCGACGATCTCCCTGGTCTGCGGGTGCGCGCAGTGCCCGGCGGGTGAAACCACCAGATGCTCGCGGCAGCGCAGAGGCCGCATCTCGCGGATCGTGCAGCGCTCCTGTTCAAGAAACGGACATGGGATGCCCAGCGCGAAGTATTTCAATCCCAGCGCATGGACGGCGCCGCGCCCGGCCTCAGGCGATGCCTCGCGCACGGCCTGCGCAATCCCGGATTCCTCGAGCTTGGCCGCCGCGTTGCGAAACCTCTCACGCAAACGCGTCTGCCGCTCTTCCGGCAGCTCCTCGAGCCACTCGGCCAGCATGCGCGCCTCCACCGGCGTGATCGGCACCGCCTGGTGGCAGCAGGCGTCGCATCCCTCCCGGCAACTCAGCGTTTCGCCAAGCTGATTCGCCCGCCGCACCGTCAGCTCCGTCATCGAATCCGATAGATTCTGCAGCACGGGAAGAAGAGCCGCGGGCTTGACCAGCCCTTCGGGCAGTTGCGCGGTGACTTCGATACTGGCGCCCTGCACCTTCAGCGCGAACTTTGCCGTGCCAAAGCTGCGCGAAGATGTCTCACCATTGCCGGGCATGTGCGGCAGTGTAGCACGCAATCAAGAGCTGAACGAGCGGCCGGCAAATCGATTCGGAACCGAACGCCTGCGCGCCCGCTACACTGTCTCCGACACATTCGCGGGTAGCTCGATCGATACCAGCGTGCCGCGCCCCGGATTGCTCACCACCGTGAACCGCGCCTTGTCGCCGTAGAGCACTTCCAGCCGCTCGCGGACGTTTTTCAGCCCTATCCCCGCCCCGCTGCGCGCCAGCGACGACACCGGCCGCGGGACCACACCCACTCCGTCGTCCGCCACTTCGATGATCGCCCGATCGCCGTTGAGGCGGCTGCGCAGCGTCACCGTTCCACCGTGGATGCGCGGCTCAAGGCCGTGCTTGATGCTGTTCTCGATCAGCGGCTGCAGCAGGATGCTCGGCACCAGCACATCCAGCGTCTTTGGATCGATCTCTTTTTCGACGCGCAGCTTTTCGCCGAATCGCACCACCTCGATGTCGAGGTAGTCGTCGGTGAAGTTCAGTTCCTCGCTGAGCGGCACAAAGGCATCGTGATCCTTGAGCAGCGCGCGAAGAATGTTGGCCAGCTTTACCGTCATTTCGCGCGCCAGTTCCGGCTTCATGCGCACCAGCGAGGCAATCGAGTTCAGCGTATTGAACAGAAAATGAGGATTGATCTGCCTTTGCAGTGCATCGAGGCGCGCCTCCAGCAGCAGCCGCTTCTGCTCCTCCAGCGTCATCTCGATGCGCAGCGCGTTCCAAACCTTGATCGCGATGCCCACGTTGATGGGAGCACTCAGCCACACCAGCACCTGGATCCACCGTTCGCCCGGCGTGAGGGCAAACAATCGGTGCGGAAACACGCGCGCCAACCAGTCCCGCGCGGCCTCCATCAGCGCGATCAGAACCAGCAGGAGGATCTGCCGGTCGATGCGGGGCTGGCGCAGATTGCGCCGGATCCAGCGATACACGCTCAGGTCGATGAACGGCGTGAACGACCAGATTTCCTCGCGCTCGACGAAGCGGCCCAGGATCCCCGCGGCCAGCCCCAGGACAGCGTTGAACGGAAGCGCCAGGAACTCGCGGTGATAGACGGCCGGAGCAGCCAGCACCACGCCGCCCAGCATCGCCCATCCAGGGCCGATCAGAAGGCCGAGAAGGACCACGGTTCCGAAAGAGATGTCGGCAGCCAGAAAATTGGGAACGACCAGGCGAACCCAGACGCCCAGAGTGAGCGGCACCAGAAAGAATGTCAGCAATGCCAGGGTCTGCTGAGGGCGCCGCCGTTCCGCAAAGAACAGACGCCGGAAGCTCGAGGAGCGCGCGAGGATGCTGGCCACCGAGGCCACCACGCCCAAGTTGACCAGCAGTGTAATGAGGACCAGCTTATCGGTCACATCACCACTCTATCGCGCGGCGAAAGCAACCATCCAGCTTTCCCTTTCGCTCACGGGCTACGTCGCGGGCCGGACCGGCCGCGATAAGGCTGGCGAAGTACCCCCCAGGGGAGAGCTCCTGCCTCCGATGGGCCATTTACGGCGCGATAGATCGACAACTACACTCCAGGCCAACTTCGTGCTCAAAGTTACCGAGAGGGATATCTATGGAAATGCGCTCCTTCAATACCTTTGCGGCCATGCCCGCCAAGGCAAAACTCGCGTTCTACACCGCAATCGTGTTTGCGCTGCTCCTTGTATTGGCGGGCAACGGCTTTGCCGCCACACCGACCAATGCCAGCCTGAACGGCCCATACGTGTTTCACTTCTCCAACACCAAGGAAGCACAATGGTCCAAGTCGAAAAGCTGCACATATAAGGGAGCCACAAGTACCTATTGGGTCAACGGCCAAAGCGCCTATACCGAGCTGACCTACGGCACCGCCACGTTCGACGGCAAGGGACATGTCACTCTCGTCTTCACAGACGCGCACCAGCTCAATCAGGCAGCTACCACCGCCACCGCAACCATCACCTGCAATAGCAATGGCGGTGCATCCACATACAACGGCTACATGGTGTATGAGGCGCCGTCCACCGGCACTATGTCGGCAACCTACTCCGTGAACGCATCGGGCATAGGTACCCTCACGCTTCCTGATAATCAGGGAACGCTCGAACTCGACCTGACCTTGTTCACCGGTACCGGCCTCAGCACGACGGCCCTGATGCGCAGCATGGACAACAACATCGGAACGGGGATCATGGTTCACAAGTAGATCGCGCAGGCGCTGTTGCGGCGCCGCTCTCGCGCGCCCGTTCTGCCGCTCAAGTAGAATGACAGCATGGCGTTTGAAAGCGTGAAGCACGTCGCCGAAGCGGACTTTCCCACCCGCTGGGGGCACTTCCGCATCTCCGGCTTTGAGGGCCGCCTGCCCGAGCCGCGCCCCTGCTGCGAGAACGGGAAGCAGTCCGGCCAGCGTGTGGAAGGCCTTGTCGCGCTGGTCATGGGCGACATTCACTCCGCGCCTCCGCTGGTGCGCATTCACTCGCAATGCCTCACCGGCGACGTCTTCGGATCCCTGCGCTGCGACTGCCGCCTTCAGCTCGAGCTGGCGCTGAGCCGCATCGCCGCCGAGGGCGCGGGCATCCTTCTCTACGAACAGCAGGAGGGCCGTGGCATCGGCCTGATGGCCAAGCTGAAGGCGTATCAGTTGCAGGACGCCGGCCTTGACACCGTGGAGGCCAACGAGGAGCTTGGCTACGCCGCGGATTGCCGAGCCTACGAGTTGCCCGCAGAAGTGCTCAAGATGCTCGGGGTTTCGCAGGTGCGCCTGATGACCAACAATCCTGAAAAGGTCGCCGCGCTCGAATCGGCCGGCATTGCCGTCACCGAGCGTGTCTCTGCGGAGGTCGAGCCGCAGGAGACTTTTGCCGGCTACCTGAAGACCAAGCAGGAAAAGATGGGGCACATCCTCGAGGCGCTGGTCAGCGAGGAATAGGGCGGCCGCGCCTCACTTCGATCTCCGGGGGTTCGCGGCCGGCTTCGCCGGCTTCAATTCATTGAGGCGCGCCAGAATCTCATCGAGCTGCGCCTGAATCGCTTTGATCTCCTTCTCCGCCTTGCGATTCACCTCGTAGTCGCGCTTGGCGCGTTCTTCAGAGACTCGCCCGTGCAGGTTCTGGCCGATCAACATCAGCGGCATCAGCAGCAGCTGAATCATGTTCGGGTAATGACCGCTGACAGACGATTGAGCGGCGTCGGGCGAACGCTCTGCGCTTCACCTGGTTCGCCGCTCCGGTTCTCGCTGCGCCCATTTGACATGCCGGCCAGCCCCCTGCAAAGTGCGATGCCGGTCGTCTGGAATGCAGCCACCCGGGCCTTCTATTGGCGCAGGGCTTTCAATACCTTCGCCGTGGTCACTACCTGGCCGACATGGCGCTGGGTGTGGTCGGCCACGTGGATCAGCGCGCCGCCGACGCTGGTTGGCAGCTGCTTGCGGCCGACGCTGCGCGGCGTGTCAAAATCCGCCGTGGCCAGCACGCGGATCCGCTCCGACGCGCCGCTCAGCGATGCTTTCACTTCCCCCAGCAGTGCCGCCAGCGATTCGCCGCCCGTCTGCTCGCCCTTCAACGCGGCCAACTGCTCCGCGGAAATCTGCCCGCCCTCGGCGTAGGTCAGGATGCGATCGACGGACCGCGCAATGTGCCGCAGATGATAGGCAACCGGCGTGAGGCCGAGCGGTTGCGAATGAACCTCGGCGTCGGTCAATCCCCCGGTCCACCTGGTCAGGTCGTCCATTGCCAGGTCAAGCGCGTGGAGCACGGCGCGGCCCACCGCGGGCACATCCGTGCGTGATCCGCTCAGCCAGGGCTCAACATGGGTAGCTTGTGCAGGGGAAGCGCTCACGAAGGTTTCTTTCTCCAAGGTTGACACGACTCGACCCGTCCGCCGCTTGCATTCGATCGCGGAATCCGATGGCTGGCGCCGATTGCCGTCGTCTCACTGTTTGAGAATCTGGAGCAGGTCGGCGTCCGGGGCGTCCTTCTTGCCGGCGGGCGTGAAATAGCTGTAGTGAAAGTTGACAAAGATCCAGGATGCGCCGGACAGCTTCAGTTCCGCCACGATGTGCGCGTGAGCGATCGTCGCCTTGCACGTCGCGTTGCTGGCCTCGACCTTTGTGACGAGATATTTCCCTTCCGGATCCTGGCTGTTGAGAAACGGATCGAAGTCGAGATTACCCACTTCGCCGGTCGCTTTCGACTGCTTCTCGTCCTTGACGATCAGATCAATCAATTCCTGGCTCAGGACGGGCGGCCTGGCGCGCAGGACGGCCTCTGTCCCAGGCAAGCTGAACTTCGGATCTTTCAACTTCGGCAGGTACTGGTTCCAGTAGCCGTCATAAAACTTCTGCACGAAGGCACGGCAGGCTTGTTCCCCGGCATTGGGCGCTTGCGCAAATGAGCGACCCAACAGTCCGCTCAACGCAAGGGCAAGCACTGAGACGATTTGAAGACGAGTTCGAAGACCGGATGGATGGCGCAATAGCTCACCTCGCGGAATTGCGGAATCTCTGCGTCAGCCCGCGCTCTTTACCCGCACTACCGTGATCTTCGAGAAGCCCTCCTCGAAGACCGGCGGCTTGAGCTTTTCCGCCATCTTGCGCATCACGTCTTCGCTCACCATGCGGTCGCGCTGGCGGTTGCGTTCCAGGCAAACCTCAAGCGGAACATCGAAGAAGACGCACTGCACCTCGTAGCCAAAGCTCTTGGCCATCTTGATCCACTGGCGCCGCTCGTGGATGGAGAGATTCGTCGCGTCCACGTAGTTCCACGGCATGCGGGCGATCAGGCGCGCGCGCAACAGCGAGCGCAGGGTTGAGAACACCAGCCCTTGATAGCGCTGCTCCTCCACGTCGTCGAAGAGGATGTTGCGCAGCAGATCGCTGGACAGCGGGGTGACGCCGCGGCGGCGGAACCATGTCGTCTTTCCCGATCCGGGGAGCCCAATGGCCAGCACGACATAGCCCTTGGGGGCCTGTGGCGAACGCTCCGCCGGCTGTGCCTCGGGCGGCGGAATCGATGGCTGTTCCGGCTGCGTCTCCACCTCGAACCGGCCGGAGTCGGCGGGCTCGTTCCAGACTGGCGCGGGGCGCTCGGGCCCGCGGCGCCCGCCCTCCCGCGGCGGCTGGTGCTGAGGCGTGTCCTGCCTGCGAGGCTCGTCCGGATAAAGAGGCACCAGAGGAGCGGGCTGATTGGACGGGATTTCCTGGCCGATTTTGCCTGTAGATTCAGAGGTATTGGGGACGCGCCTTGACCTTCTTCTCATGCCGACCTGAACACCTTCCGGTGTTACCGGAATAACACAGTCCATCTTGATGCTGCAAATGCGGATAGCGACAAAATGAGATGCTGTGCACTCCGTCACATACGATCCCATGCACGGAATTGCACACTGGCGTTGACCGGATTGTCGCGGAGCCGACGCCGTAGCGAGTTTTCATTACGTTCCGCGCGGTTCCGGTGTTAGGATCAAAGGTTTGGTGGAATCACGTCTGGCGCAGTTTCCAGCCGCCGAACGCGCTTTCAACACCATGCCGTAAAACAACAGCTTCAGCAGACCACGAAGGAGAAACCACTCATGGCAGTCAAGGTTGGCATCAACGGCTTCGGCCGGATTGGCCGGAATGTTTTGCGCGCCGCGCTGGGCAATGGGGAGATTGATTTTGTTGCCGTCAACGACCTCACCAGTCCGGCAACGCTGGCGCACCTGCTCAAGTACGACTCGATTCTGGGCAACCTGCCCAACGAGATCGCGGCCGGCGAAGACTTCATCTCCGTCGACGGCAAGAAGATCAAGGTGTGGGCCGAGAAAGACCCCGCCAAGCTGCCCTGGGCCGATGTGGGCGCGCAGATCGTTATCGAATCCACCGGCCACTTCACCGATGCGACCAAGGCCAAGGCGCACCTGGGCCCGACCGTAAAGAAAGTCATCATCTCCGCTCCGGCGACGAACGAAGACGCGACCATCGTGCTCGGGGTCAACGAGAACAAGTACGATCCGGCAAAGCATCACGTGATTTCGAACGCCAGCTGCACGACCAACTGCCTGGCGCCCGTCGTCAAGGTAATCCTCGAGGCCACCGGCCTTGTCAGCGGCATCATGACCACCATCCACAGCTACACCAACGACCAGGTCATTCTCGACTTTCCGCACAAGGACCTGCGCCGCGCCCGCGCCGCTGCGCTGTCGATGATTCCGACTTCGACCGGCGCCGCCAAGGCCCTCAAGCTGGTCATCCCCGAGACCGCCGGCAAGCTCGACGGCTTCGCCATCCGCGTCCCCACCCCGAACGTCTCCATCGTCGACCTCACCTACATTGCCGAGAAGCCGACCACCGCGGAAGCGCTGAATGCCGCGTTCAAGGCTGCGTCAGAGGGCTCGCTGAAGGGCATTCTGGGCTACGACACCAACCTGCTGGTCAGCTCGGACTTCAAGGGCGACAAGCGCTCGTCGATCGTCGATGCACCGCTGACCAAGGTCGTCGGCAACAGCGTGAAGGTGCTCAGCTGGTACGACAACGAGTGGGGCTACTCGAACCGCGTCGTCGACCTGATCACGTTCCTCGACAAGAAAGGGCTGTAAACGATTTGGGATCAGGGATCAGGGAACAGGGATCCGTCAAAGCCGTTTTCGCAGCGGCTGATGTCTGAACTCTGATCTCTGATCTGTGGTCTCTGTCCACTGTTTTCCGTTGTCTGACCGCTGATCTCGCATGCGCCAAAACATCACCGGCGGATCTCCCTTCGAACCGACCATCGGCTTCTCCCGCGCCGTGCGCGTTGGCGACAATGTGTATCTCGCTGGCACCGCACCCGTCGGCGCCGACAATGAGGACGCCGAAGGCCAGACCCGCCGCATCTTCACCATCGCTGAAAAAGCTCTCGCCGAAGCCGGCGCCTCTTTCAAAGACGTCGTGCGCACGCGCATGTTCCTCACTCACATAGAAGACTGGGAAGCCGTGGGCCGCGTGCATGGCGAGTACTTCGCCGATACCCGGCCGGCGGCAACCATGGTGGTCGTCGCTGCTCTGCTCAATCCCGCATGGCGCATCGAAATCGAGATGGATGCCGTGCTAGCCCAGAACCAATGATCTCGGATCTCTGCGCTTCGATCTCCGGCCACGGATCCCGGTCCACTGACCACTCGCCGTCAAGGAAGGCCACCGCCATGTCCAAGCTCTCCATTCGCGATATCGACCTGCATAACAAACGCGTCTTCATTCGCGTGGATTTCAACGTGCCGCTCACCGAGGACGGCACGACCATCACCGACGACACGCGCATCGTGGCCACGCTGCCCACGATCAAGTACGCGTTGCAGCACCACGCCAAGGTCATCCTGGCCTCGCACCTGGGCCGGCCCAAGGGCAAGCCGAACCCGAAGTACTCCCTGCGGCCAGTGGTGGTGCGGCTGCGCGCGCTGCTCGACAAGGAGCTCGGCGAGGCCGTGAACGTGGCCTTCGCGCCCGACTGCGTGGGCGACATCGCCGAAGAGCTTTCGCGCCAGCTCGAGTCGGGCCAGGTCTTGCTGCTCGAGAATCTGCGCTACCACCCCGAAGAGGAAGCCAACGATCCGGCCTTCTCGAAGGCACTCGCGTCTTTGGCCGAAATCTACGTGAACGACGCCTTCGGCTCGGCGCATCGCGCACATGCGTCCACCGAGGGCATCACGCACCATCTCAAGCCCGCCGTCGCCGGCCTGCTGATGGAGAAGGAAATCACCTACCTCGGCAAGGCGCTCGAGTCGCCCGAGAAGCCGTTCGTGGCCATCATCGGCGGCGCCAAGGTCTCTGACAAAATCGAGGTGATCGACAATCTTCTCTCGAAAGTCGACACGCTCGTGATCGTCGGCGGCATGGCGTACACCTTCTTGCGCGCGCAGGGCGTGCAGGTGGGCAAGAGCCTGCTCGAAGAAGACAAGATCGAGACTGCAAAAGAAGCCATCGCCAAGGCCAGGGCCAACGGCGTGCGGTTGCTTCTGCCGGTCGACAACATCCTCGCCGACAAGTTCGCCGCGGACGCCAGGACGCAGGAGTGGGACAGCAGCGTGGACTTTCCCGCTGACTGGCAGGGCCTCGACATCGGTCCCAGGACAATTGCCGAAATCGCCGAGACCGTCTCGACGGCCCGCACGATCGTGTGGAACGGCCCGGCCGGCGTTTTCGAGTTCCCCCGCTTTGCCGTGGGCACCAACGCCGTCGCCAAGGCGATCGCCGCAAACCAGGCGGCCATCTCGATCATCGGCGGCGGCGACTCGGTCTCGGCCATCAATAAGGCCGGCTACGCCGACAAGGTCACGCATATCTCTACCGGCGGCGGCGCCAGCCTCGAATTCCTCGAAGGCAAAAAGCTGCCCGGCGTGGAGGCTCTGACGGACAAGTAAACGGGGATCAGAGATCAGGGATCAGAGATCAGGGGTCAGGGGTCAGCAGCCGGGGCCGAGAGCCAAGCATCGAGGACATGGGCCACATTTGGCGTTCGTCGCCGGGCGCGGCCCTTTTGTTCTCGATGATTGACGCTCCGCATTCAGTGTCTGAAAATGGCCTTTCGCAGCCAATTCCAGCAGCCTCTCATCCGCCGTCACCAGCGTCGCGCCCAGGTGCCGCGCGGTAGCCACCAGGATGCGGTCAGCCGGGTCGGGGTGCATCTCGAAAGGGAGATTCGAGCACGCAACGGCGATCTGCGGCTCCAGAGGAATGTGCCGAACGCCCGGCTTGGCCAGCGCTTGACGAATCCACTGCATTACCTCGCAGCCCAAGATCAATCGGCTCTTACTCACCATCAGAGCAATTTCTCACGGCGTAATAGCGCTGATCGCAAGCATTCTCTCTCGGGATGCTTCGTTGAGAATGGCTTTGACTCTCTCACCTAGCCTCGGCCCTTCTTCGCCCGACCAGAGCAAGGTGTGCGTATCCAGCAGAAGAAGTGGACTTCGCACAGTCTCCACAGCCGCGGTCACTTGTTTGCCTCCCACTCCACGTCAATTGGGGAGAAGATGTCGCCCATCCAGACGACGCTACCCTTCATGGAGCCGACAAAGGGTTCGGACTCCTGGTGATTCGGCTTGAGCTCCGCCACCGGCTTGCCGCGCTTGGTGATGATCAGCGTTTCGCGCTTCCCGGCGACCTGATCCAGCAGTTTCAGGCACTTGGCCTTGAATTCCCCGGCCGGAATCGTGGCCGGCATCGTCAATCCTCCTATGGTCACTGACCATGGTCATATCGAATCAGACTTGCCGCACTTCTGCTTGCCTTCCATCCTGCGGACGCTCTTTGTGATGACAACCGGAACCGTCAATCGTGCGCTTATCCACAGGATGTCAGGATGCCGCGCTGCGGCTGCCGTTCACCGGCGAGTCATGATGGCCATCACTGCATTGCCCCGCTCCGCCGCGCTATCGTTTCTGGCCGGACACAGGGATCGTGATGCCAATGCAGTCTTCGCAAGTGGCATTCCCTTGGGGGCTGGCCCGTGAACCGTCGTCTCGTCAATGGATCCGCTGCCGTTCTCGCCGCCTTCGCCCTGGTTGGGCTCTGGTGGTTCATCTCGTATATCCTCATCCGCACGATTCCGCAGCTTCTGCACTCGCGTGTGGAGACCGGCTTTGCCGCGCTGACCATCCTGCTGATGTGGGTCGCCATTCTCAGCGGAGCGCTGATCGGCGCACAGACGCGCCGCCACGTCGCGCCTCGAAAGCACCGCATATCGTTCCTTCATTTCCGGCTGCATCATTGAGGCTCGCAGCCCTTTGGCATCCCTGAATCGCCGCTCGAAGTGTGCCCACCGTCACCCGGCCACCTCCAGCCCATCGAATAGAATCGAGGGCGGAGAATCCACACAAAATGTCCCGAAAAAAGCTGATTGCAGCCAACTGGAAGATGTACAAGACTCCTGCCGAGGCCAAGGCGTTCGTCGACGCGTTTCTGCAGCTCGTTGCCGGGCACACGCGCGACGAGATCGCTCTCTTCCCTTCTCCGGTCCTGTTACCCACCGTGGTTGAAGCGGCCCGCGGGTCGGCGGTCGCCGTCGGCGCGCAGAACATCCACTTCGCCGAGGAAGGCGCCTACACCGGCGAAACGTCGATCGGCCAGCTTATCGCCGTCGGCGGAACGCACACGCTCATCGGCCACTCCGAGCGCCGCCAGTACTTCGCGGAGACCGACGAGATCGTGAACAAGAAGCTGCACACGGCGCTCAAGCATGGCATTGTTCCCATCGTCTGCATGGGAGAAGTGCTGGCACAGCGGGAGTGCGGCGAGACCGAGCTTGTGTGCCGCGCGCAGATCCGCGGAGCGCTGGCAGGAATCACACCCGAGGCGGCCGCGCCCATTGTCATCGCGTATGAGCCGGTCTGGGCCATCGGCACGGGCAAAACAGCGACGCCGGAGATGGCCGTCGAAGCCCACAAGATCATCCGCAACGAAGTGGCCAACCTTCTCGGCGGCGAGGTCGCCGCGAAGATGCGCATCCTCTACGGCGGCAGTGTGAAGCCCGACAACGCGACCGCGCTGATCGGCGAAGAAGAGATCGACGGCGGACTCGTGGGCGGCGCCAGCCTCAAGCCGGACTCCTTTACCGCGATCGTCAAGTACTGATTGGCTCAGGCGGCGGGCGCTAATGTGGACCCGCCGCACTGTGTCCAGGTTGCGAACCGAAGGCCGCCCGCCGGCTGCTGTCCGACTCCTTGGATCGCCCTCTCGGCCTGCGCCGGGTCGTCCAGGACCTCGCTGTTTTTCGCCCGATTGAACTCGCGTGAGACCCTATGAGTATGCCGAGATGGTGGACTCAACTCTCTCCCCTCGCCAGAGGACTCAGCATCCTCGCGATCCTGATTGCGATCGCACTGATCGTCATCGCCTCGATGCAGAACCGCTGATCTTCGCCCTTCGCTCGTTTTTGCGCTGTGGCACGATGGCTTCATCCTGTCCCGCACGTCGCTTCGCATCTCACCGTTCCTCGTTGCCTGCCTCGCGGACCTGATCGTGATCGCCGGCCTCCCGGTCTATGGCGACGCAGCGATGCTCGAGAAGCTTGGCGCGAAGACCGAGCCTCTCACCGTCTGCGGCGTCCGGCCGCGCTCAACTCCGCGGCACTGCCTGCCGGTCCATTCGAACGGGTGGAGGCGCGGCTCGAGGTGAAAATGAAATCCGCCGGCGTGGTGCTCGCCCCGCTGGCCGAGTACGCGCCATGATTCCAGTGAGGGTTCAACCACCGGTCTCCTTGCCGCGCAGGGATCGAGGGAGACGGCGCCGCCTTACAGCCTGGCTCGCAACTCGCCGTCGGCGATCGTAGATTCGAACAGAGCGGCCTTCAGGCTGGGCTCCTCCTCGCAGACTCCCGTGCGCAAGTTGAACGCGTAGGAGTGCCACGGGCACACTACGCATCCCTGTTCAACAAAGCCCTCGCCCAGCGGGCCGCCCTCATGGGGGCAAACGCCGCCCAGGACAGAAATCGCGCCATCGACGTTGGCCACGCAAAGCGCGCGGCCCTCGACCGTGAATTCGGCTACAGCGCCCGCCTTCGGCAACTGCGCCGCGGAACAGACACGCACAAACTCGCTCATCGGGGAAGCTCCTTGCGGCAGCGGCTCACTCCATCGGAACCGGCCATCGCGGTTAGCATAAAAGTTGACACGGCAGGTTCGACAACGAATTGGCGAAGACCCGAAAGAATCTCCGCAAGCAGCCCTCGGCCGTGCAGCCGGAATCGGCCTTCGACAAGGCCTGGCGCGAAATGCGCACTCCATCGTCGCCGCCGCCCACCGTCTCCGGCAGATGGCTGCTCAAGGCCCTGGCACTCATGCTCGCCGCGGCCGCGCTGTGCACATGGGGCGCACTTTGCCTGCTGTTCTGGCAGGGAAGCTGGCAGCTTCTCTATCATCCCGCCGCAGCCGTCAAGCATACCCCTGCCAGCTCCGGCCTAGCGTTCGAATCCGCCGCCTTTGCCGCCGCCGAAAACGGCCAGACGATCCTTGCCGGCTGGTGGATCCCCGCCGCACCCGAAGCGCCTTTCCACCAACTTACCGTTCTCTGCCTGCACAGCCAGAACGGAAACCTCGGCGAAACCGTCGGCTCACTCGCCGCGCTGCACGCGCTCGGTGTCAACGTCTTCGCCTTTGACTACCGCGGCTACGGCGAGAGCCAGTTCGCTCACCCCAGCGAAGCGCACTGGCGCGAGGACGCCGAATGGGCCCTCTCCTATCTCACCGGCACACGCCACATCCCCGCCGCCTCCATCCTTCTCCATGGCGACGCGCTCGGTGCCAACCTGGCCCTCGAAGTCGCCGCCTCCCATCCGGAACTCGCCGGCGTCGTCGTCCGCGATCCCATTCCCGACCCCGCCAGCGTCATCTTCAACGATGCCCGCGCGCGCCTCGTCCCCGCCCGCCTGCTGGTCCGCGACCGCTTCGACCTCGACTCGCCGGCCACCGCTCTGCGCATTCCGTCGCTGTGGCTTCTTCAGACCGATTCGCCGCCGAACATGGACATGGTCAAGGAAGACTCAGCATTCAAGAAAGTGAACGCACGCAAGGTGCAGGTATGGCTGCCCGCGGAACCATCCTCGCGGAAGGACGAAACAGACTCGATCACGCGCTGGCTCAGCGACCTGCCCAGATAACTCGTCAGCCGGGTAAGGAATGACTTCACAAGTAGAGGGCTCGTTCGCCGCGGGTTGCGGGGCTGAAAGCCCCAAAGATTCGTTGGCGGCGTTTGCGGCACGACTGAAGTCGTGCCCTGTTACAAAGCAAGGGATGTGGCGGCGTTTGCGGCACGACTGAAGGCGTGCCCTGTTACAAAGCAAGGGTTCAGCGGGGCCGTTCCTAACTCCGCCCGCTCCCCTGGCAACGCTAACCCCGCTAACCTAGCCGGCTCCGCTATCTCGGGATATCCCGGTGCACCGCCTTCACCAGGTAGCCGGCCTTCTTCAATCGCTTGCCCATCTCTTCGGCCATCATGACGCTGCGGTGCTGCCCGCCCGTACAACCGAAACCCACGGTCACGTAGCTCTTGCCCTCCTGCACATAGTGGGGCAGCAGGTAGAGCATCAGGTCGCTGACGCGGCCCAGGAACTCCTCGGTCTGCGCGAAGCTTTTCACGTAGTCCGCCACGCCTTTATCCAGGCCGGTCAACCTGCGGAACTTGGCCACAAAGTGGGGATTGGGCAGGAAGCGCACATCGAACACCATGTCCGCGTCGAGCGGCACTCCATTCTTGAACCCGAAGCTCAAACACGTCACGAGCATCCGGTTGGGCTGCTCACCGTCTCCATAGCGCGCCTGGATGTGCGCGCGCAGCTCGTGCACGTTGAAGATCGACGTATCGATCAGCGTATCGGCCACATTGCGGATCGGATCCAGCAACTGCCGCTCTTCCACGATGGAGCGGGACACGGTCTGCGAGCGCCGCAGCGGGTGCGGCCGCCGAGTTTCAGAGAAGCGCTGCACCAGCACCGGGTCCTGGGCGTCGAGAAACACGACGCGCGTGGGCAGCAATTGCTTCACTTCCTTCAGAATGTCAGGGAACCGATCGAGGGTCTGACCTTCGCGGACATCGACGACAATTGCCGCGCTCTCGATTTCGGCAGACTTTCGCACCAGCTCCGCAAAGGCCGGCAGCAGTTCCAGCGGCAGGTTGTCGACGCAGTGAAAACCAAGATCCTCAAAAGCCTTCAGCGCCGAGGCCTTTCCCGCGCCGGAGATGCCGGTAACAATCACCAGCTCCTTGCCCGCCGGCTTCTGCGTTTTCCTTCCTGCTTTTCTGGAGCGATCCGATAACTTGTCGCCGCTCGGCTCGTGCTTTGAAAGCGCCATGCGCCCATCGTACAACGCCGCCCGCACCGGGACATGACCCGTTCATTCGAGCTGCGCGGAGAACCCATGGAACGCGCTCTTCATCCAGGGATGGAGTCCCCGCCACAGGCTCCCCGCTCGAAGGGGACATCCCGGCGGCTTGATTCGCACAAGCTGACACAGAGAGTCCCTATGGAATCTCGACCAACTCCATCTGGCCATCGCGGCGGCGATGCAGAACGTACAGATCTCCGATGGGCGAGCGGAAGACGAGCAGGTCCCGGTCGCGGAACTCGCATTCCTTTACCGCCTCCTCGATCGTCAAGGGCCTGATGGCGATGGCCTCGCCGGAATGGATGATGTGGGGCTCAACCACCGCGGCACGCGGCGGAAACGAATGCACCGCGATCGACGTGCGCGCCGCCGCCCTGGCCGCGCCTCCCGAGCCTCCATTGGAAGGTGGAAGCTCGTCGGGATGAGCCGCACGCGCCTTGGGACGCGCCACCGGAGGCGCCGTCATTACCTTTTCTTCCTTGGGGAGGCGCTTCTTGCCCAGCTTGCGGTCACGGTAGCGGAGCGCCTGGTGCTCGGCGTGCGCCAGAGCCTGGCGAAGCGCCGACTCGAGTGTAGTGGCCTTACCCGTGGCCACAATGGTTTGAAGGCGCGCCTGCAGCGTCAACTCCACGATCTGCAAGTGCCTCTGCGCGCCGAAGGTGATGCTGGCGCGCGCCGTCTTGCCTACAATACGGGCGATGCGGTTCATTCCTTCCTCGGCCTGCTCGCGCAGCGCCTTGGAGACTTTTCCTTGCCTGGCAGTGAACTCCACTTCCATGGTCAGCCTCCGCTCCTGCTCGTCCTCCGCCGGCCTTTCCGGTAGAGGAATTCGGATTGTAGAACAAGTCGCGGTCCGGCGGCTAGGGCGGGACACGTGCCGGAGAACCGGCTGGAGAATGGATTCCGGAATGGAGCGCTCAGGTTCCCGTTTCCCAAAATTCCCGGCCCTTGGCCAGATCCTGGCTGCCGGGCCCTGGACGCCCGACCCTCGCAGCCCGGGCTTCACCCCTCCCGGCGCCGGCGCTGGTGTGTGGATGGGATATTCATGTCCTCGCGATACTTGGCCACTGTCCGCCGCGTCAGGTGGATTCCCTGCGCCTGCAGCATCGCGGCCAACTGGTCGTCGGTCAGCGGGTGCCGTGGGTCCTCGTCCTCGATCAGCTTGCGCACCTTGCGCTTGAGCACCAGCAGCGGGGTATCCGCGCCCTCCGGCCCGTTCGAGCCCTCCGAAAAGAAGAAGCGCAGTTCCAACACTCCCTGAGGCGTGTGCGCGTATTTATTGGAAACGGCGCGGCTCACCGTCGAAGGATGGACGCCGATCTCTTCGGCAACCTCCTTGATCATCATGGGCCGCAGGGATTCGATTCCGTGCTCCAGGAAGTCCTGCTGGCGGCGGACGATCACCTGGCAGGTGCGCAGAATCGTGCTCTTGCGCTGAGCGATGTTGCGCATGAGTTGCATGGCCGAGCGGAACCGCTCCTTCACATAGTCCTTGACCTCTTTTTCGGTTCCGTTCGAGACCAGCATCCGGCGGTAGCGCTGGCTCAAGCGCAGGCTGGGCAGGTCCTCCTCGTTCATGGAGACGACCCACTCGCCGCCGCGCTTGACAAAGAACACATCCGGCTCGATCAGCCGCGTCTGCTCGCGGTTGTACAGCCGTCCGGGCCGCGGGTCGAGCGTGCGGATGAACTCCACCGCCGCCGTGGCCTCCTGCTGCGTCACCTGCGCGGTTCGCGCCAGGTCTTTCATGTCGCGTTTCTGCAGCAGCTGCAAATGGCGTTCTACAATGATCGCCGCAACCTCCATGCTTCGGCGCCGTGCCTCGATTTGGAGATCGGCCTCGGCATGAAAGCTCCGGTGTGCGTCGTCGGCAGGTTCATTGAGCCGCGAGCCATAAAGATGGTCAAATTCCTGCTGCTGGGTGCGGATCTGGATCAGCAGGCACTCGCGCAGGTCGCGGGCGCCGACTCCGGCAGGGTCAAAATGCTGCACCAAGTCGATGGCGCGCGCCACAGGGTCGTCCGATGTGGCGGCGAGGTGCGTTTCCGCCGCCTGCTCCGCTGCATAAGCCGTCTCATTTTCGGGACCGGGGAAGCCCGCGAAGGCCGCTTTCAGTTCTTCCTCACTTGCCGCCAGGTACCCATCTTCGTTGAGGTTGCCGATGACGAATTCCGCCGCTTCGCGCAGCGAGGGATCGAGCGTCAGAGCCCCCAACTGCCACGCCAGGTGATCGGACAGAGTCGTAGGCTGGGAGAGAAAGTTCTCAAACGAGGGCTTTTCGCTTTCTTCAAATTCCGGCTGGGTACGATAGCCCGGGTCCAGATAGTCCTGGAAGTAGGATCCAAAATCGATTTCGCTGAACGAGTCTTTGGGCGGGGCCGCTGCCTCTTCCACAGGACGCTCCATCCGCTCTTCTCGTCCGGCGACTTCGTCCAACATCGGGACGGTTTCGTCGATCTCCTCCAGGACGGGATTTTCCACCATCTCGGCATCGATCATCTCCTTCAGCTCGAGCTTGTTGAGCGCCAGAACGCTCACCATTTGCATCAGGCCTGGAGTGAGGACCTGGCGTTGCGAAACCTTCAGACTGAGTTTGGGTTGCAACAGCGCCATATATGAGACTCAATTCCCGCTTGGGACTGATCCTAGTCTAATCCGGCGCGAACGAGATTAGTTGGTAAACTGCCGCATGCCGATACGATGCTCCCGGTTCGGCTTCGGTTCCATCCGGCAACATGGCGCGCAACCGGCTCCTCAATCGAGCGAAAAGCCCTCGCCCAGGTAGACGCGCCGTACCTCCACATCGTTTCCCAGCTCATGCGGCGTTCCGGACCGGAAAATTGCCCCCTCGGCGATGATGTAGGCCCTGTCTGTCACCCTCAAGGTCTCCCTCACGCTGTGATCCGTAATCAGTACCCCGATTCCGCTCGCCTTGAGGTCAAAGATGATCTTCTGCAGTTCCAGGACGGCGATCGGATCGATCCCGCTGAACGGCTCGTCGAGCAGGATGAAATTGGGCTGGATGCAGAGGCAGCGCGCGATCTCCACCCGGCGCCGTTCGCCACCCGAGAGCGCATACCCCCTCGTGGTGCGGATGTGACCCAGATTCAGTTGGTTGATCAACCGCTCAGTCCGGCTCTTGCGTTCGTTGTGGCGCAGGGGCTGCGCCTCCAGCACGGCCAGGATGTTCTCCTCTACCGTCAGCTTGCGGAAGACCGACGGCTCCTGCGGCAAATAGCTGATCCCGTAATTCCGGGCCCGCACGTACATCGGCAGGCGCGTGATGTCGGTCTGATCGACCTTTACGCGCCCGCTCTCCGGTGGCACCAACCCCACGATGATGTAGAAACTGGTGGTCTTGCCCGCTCCATTCGGTCCCAGCAATCCCACCACTTCGCCGCGCGAGATGCGCAGGTTCACTGCGCGCACAACCTGCCGGCCTTTATACGACTTGCCGATTCCCTCGGCGATCAGAGTCTCCATCTAGCTCTTCGCAAGGGAACCGGGACGAGGGGGCAGGAATGCGAACCTTGGAATCTCCATCGCGAAGGCCTGCGCTACAAAACTGCGTGGTGGGAGGCGGAGCGCAGCGAGGACAATCGTACTCGAGTGCCATCGCCTCAAACCTGAGCAGCCGTCTTTGATCTCTGACCCCTGTTTCCTAATCCGTAGTCCCTGTTCTTCCCTGCTTCTCTCACTTTGGCGACCGGGTCTCCGTGAGCGTCTTTCCCCCTCCGCCTTCGATACTGACGCTATCATCGCGGCTATGGAAAATCAAAGCCTCGCCGGTTACTTCGCCATGCGCCGGATCGGTCATCTTCGGTGGCGCCCCGGCCGTCCCGCTCAGCACATAGTCGCCCGTCTCCGCGGTGTAGACGAGTTGCGATCCAGTGCCCCGCCGGTTCTGCGATGTCACCGTAACGTGCCCGCTCGCCGTCATCTTGTCCACCTGGGCCGCTTCGCCGTCCCGGCCGGCATGGTTGCCCGGCGGCAACAGAATCAGCTCCACCCGGTCCGAAATCGATCGCGCCCATTCAGTCTCCGCCAGCACGCCGCCCACCGCGCCGCCCGTCATCACGGCCTTGCGCTCAGCTTCAGAGTACTTGAGCGTCCCACCCGTCACCCGGATTACCGACTGCCCATGCGGCTTGTCGCCTCCGTTCTTTGGCGGCTGCTTCCCCGGCGCCAGGCCTGCCGAGCTCACCATCACCACGCGCACAGGGTGATCGCGCTCCGTCGTGCTCGCGGCCAGCGTCTGCTTCTGCCGGTTCAGCACGATCACGGGCGCGGAGACTGAATTCGCCTGCTGCCACAACCGCGCGTCGCCGCGGAACGCCGCTTCCGCGCTCGCCTGGTGCAGTTGCGCCTCAGCCGCCACCAGGTGCGACGGGCCCTGCCCGCCCAATACGGCATTTCGCTGGCCAGACGAGCTGTCGCCGCCCTGGGACCCGCTCTTCGTCCTGTTCTCCGCATCCGGTCCGAGCCATGTCGCTTTCACATTGCCGTGCGCAAAGGCGTCGCCGCTCGCCTGCGAAACGTCGATCCTGTCCGCGGAGAGTTGCAGGCCGCCGTCATCTACCCTTGGGCTTTCGATCAGATGAATCCACTCGCCTGCGCCTTCGTAGTCGGCCCGGCCCGCGGTAGCATGCATCGCCGTCCCCGCGGCCTCGCCCTGCTTTGCTACCGCAGTCTGATCCATGACTACGTGGCCATCGAGCGTTGCTTCCTCGATCTGCGCAACCCCTCCAGCCGGCTTGCCATGGTTTTCCACCGCCAGCCTCTTCGTCGAGTCTGTTCTTTCGGGAGCGCTCGCGGTCGCAGGTTGCGAAAACCGCGCCTCCAACCGGTCGCCGGTGCCGGACTCCCGCGTCCCCGAGCTTGTCGTCTGCTCGATTCCCGCGCGTCCGGTGCCTTTCAGCTCACGCGGCGTCGAGTTCGGCCCGAAGTCGATCGTCATTTCGTCGGCGGCCAGCCGCGACGGCATCGCCGCCCCATTGCCCCGCCGAGTCTCTCCGTTGACTACGACGCCACCCGCGCCATGCAGCCACACCGGTTCCGCCTTTGCGCCGGCCTTGCGAAACTCCACGTCCGCCACCGGCGACCGCCAGGCCCGGCTCACGACCACCGGCCCGGCCGGCTCCAAGGTTTGCTCCCTGGTGGCGAATTCCACACCCCGCTCGAGGTGCGCATGCCGCAGCTCGCCCGCCGCGGTAAAGTCCAGCTCCGCCGAAGGCGCGCTCCCGTGTGCATCGCGACTTCCTTTCTCCGAACTGGTTACCGAATCCATCGTGACGCCGCCCTCAAGATGCGCGTGCTTCGGCTGGTTGTTCTCGCTGAATTCGAGCCAGCCCAGCGGCGCCGACAGGTGGCCGCCGTTCGCGCTCGCTACGGCGAATCCATCGGTCGCATCCAGCCGCACCGCCGACCCATCCTCTCGAAACAGGATCTTCGCCGCGCCGGCATTGGCCTCGCCGCCGCGATACCCCGCGGTCGCCCCGCGCAGGTTGCAGACCAGGTCGCCGCGTTCAAACTCTCCGTGTTGCGCATGGAGTTCCACGGTCTGGCCGTTCCGCCGCATATTGAGCGTGACCTGGTGGTCGAGAATCAGGCGCCCGTCAGCTGACTCGTACCTTGCTCCGACGGCGCTCCCCGCGCCTTGCGTCACAGCAAAATCGACGCGCTCGCTGGTGGCCGCAATGCCGGTCTTCTGGTCAAACTCGACTCCGCTCGTCTTAATATGAATCTCGCCGCCAGACGCCGCCGCTATCGGCTGCGTGCTGCCCGGCTTCGCCGCAGCCGCTGGCCGCATGATGGTGATCTCCACCGGCCCCGCGGCCTTTGCCACCTGCTCCGCCTGGTCGTACTCGAATTCGGCGCCCTCGATGCGATCCACGCGGCCGCCATCCGGCTCGTAGAGTTCGATCTTCACGTCGTGCAGCATGGCGTGGTTATTCCTGAGCTGGACGACCTTCGAAGCGTGAATCTGAAACACGGCATGCGAGCCGAACGTGTGCCTGTAGGTCACTCCGTTCGATTCCTGCTGAATCTCGATGCCCAGGCGCTTGGGAACATCGATCTTCTTGAAGGGGTTTTTCCAGCGGCCCAGGGCCAGCGAGATGCCCAGCGCGACCACCAGCAGCCCGCCTGCCACAAGTACCACCGTTCGCAGCCGCTCAATTGTGAATCGCATCTTAAGGCGTCAATTCACTGCGCCGAGCCGCGCCGCCAGCCGCTGCGCAAGGCTCTCGCCCAACTCGCTCCACATCAGGCGCGCCGTCGCCCCGGAGGCCTTCTCGACCGCGCCCGACAGTTCGACAAGCTGGCGGACATTCTGCTCAACGTGCCGCGCCGCCACGGAATCGAGCTCCGCGCCCTCCTGCAAGAACGCCTGATCGGAGCCGAAGTCGATGCGGAGGTGCCCATCCTGTTCATATGCGCCCTCGTCGAACATCGGCCCATACCCCGTCACGCGCACCAGCCGCGGCTGCCGCACCCACCGCGGCTCCAGGCCGCCGCCCAACTCGACCTCCCACAAGTTCCACCCGATCTGAAACTCGTAGGCGTAGTCGTCGTGCAACATTTCAAGCGCCTCTTCGACCGCCTGCCCGATCTGCGCCGCGCCCTCCCCATCGCCGTAGACGCGCTGAAACACCGGCGGCTCATTCCAACTGATTGGCCACACCGTCGCCGCATACACGCGCGGCTCGCCGCCATGCGCGGCAAACTGCGTCAGCACCGCCGTCAGCTTCTCCCCCAGGCCGGCAAGACGCAGGTTCGGGTACCAGAGACTCAGATAAAGCGTGTCCGCCATTCTCTACTGATTTTAGACTCGCGGAAGCCGCCGCCGATGCGGCATTCCGTATCGGTTCCCAAGATCCCGGGCGCCTCATCCTTCGCGTGCTTTTTGCGCAAGGGCGGAACAGCACGAAACTATGCGGTCACAATCTCGCTGAAGTCCGCGATCCCCGAGAAGCCGCGCAGCACACCATCGATCAGCCCCAGATGCGCCCCGCGCACCGCCGGGTCAGGGTCCAGCACCATTACCTTGTCGAAGAACGCATCCACCGCCGGGCGCAGCGTTGCAATCAGCGCCAGCGCCTCGCCATAGGCGCGCGTCTCGCGCAGCTTCGCCACTTCCGGGGCCAGCGCATTCGCCGCATCCAGCAATTTCTGCGCCTCCGGAGCGAGGTTCACACCTTGGGCTGCCTGGATGGCAAATCCCTTTTCTCCGGCTTGCCGCAGAATGTTCTTGATGCGCTTGAATGCCGCAGAAATGGCCGCAAAATCCTCTGAGCCGCGCACTGCCGTGAGCGCCACCGCCCGCGCAATCGCGTCGCGCACATCCTCGGCATCGGCCGCGAGCACCGCGTTGACCACGTCGTATGCAAACCCGCGGTAATCCCTGAGGAAGAACACCAGCCGTTCCGAAAAGAACGCGGCAAGGTCGGCTCGCAACTGCTCGCTGCCAATCTTCCATGCCGGGAAGTGCTCTGGATGATACGCGCCGAGCGCAAGATCGAGGATGTTCCGCACGCGCAGAGGCAATCCACCCTCGGCGAGGATCTTCACGATGCCATTCGCAGCGCGGCGCAAGGCGAACGGGTCTCTTGATCCGGTCGGCTGCGCGCCAATCCCGAACATTCCAACAATCGAGTCCGCTCTGTCTGCGACGGAAAGGAGTTGCCCCTCGACAGTTAGCGGAATCGGATCTTCAATCGAGGCTGGAGTGTACTGGTCGTAGACAGCCTGGGCTACCTTTTCATCGAGCGCCTGCGCGCGCGCATACAACCCGCCGATCACGCCCTGCAACTCGGTGAATTCCTTGACCAACTCGCAAGTCAAGTCTGTCTTGGCGACATGGGCTGCGCTCAGCGCCGCCTCCCAGTCGCCTTGCACGGCCTGGTCGCCGAGCATTTTCACCGAATGGTTCACAAACAGCTTCAACCGCAGCGTCTTGTCGAAATAGCTGCCCAGGTCCTTGTGGAAGGTGACGCTCTTCAGGCCATCGATTCGATCTACCAGCGGCACCTTCTGATCGAAATCCCAGAAGAACTGCGCGTCTTTGAAGCGGGAGCGCAGCACGCGCTCATTGCCATGCTGGATGATCGCGTAGCCTTTCGCGTCGACTTCGATGTTCAACACGGCAAGAAAATGCGGCGCCAGCTTGCCGTTTGCGTCGTCGATCGCAAAATACTTCTGATGGTCGCGCATCACCGTGACCAGCACTTCCTCGGGCAGAGCGAGATACTCCGGTTCGAAGTTGCCAAGGATCACGGTCGGCCACTCGGTGAGGTGCACCACCGTCTCGACCAATGGTTCATCTTCGCGCCAGCGCGCACCGGGAACCGTCCTCGTGGCGGCGTCGAGCGCCTTGCGGATGATGTGGCGCCGCTCCGCCGCGCTCGCCACGACTCCTGCGGCCCGCAACGTTTCCGAGTAGCCTATCGCCCGATCGATGACTACCTGCGCCTCGCCGTGCAGCACGCGATGGCCGCGGGTGGCGCTGCCCGCCGCGATGCCGGCTATCTCGAGTGGCACAACTTCGCTGTCGAGCATCGCGACTACCCAGCGCACCGGGCGGACAAAGCGCTCCGGCTTGCCTGCACGCCAGTACATGTTCTTGGCCCAGTAGATCGAGAGCACTTCTTTCGGCAAGTCGGCCGCAAGAATCTCGGCCGCCGTGCGGCCCTGCCGCTTCACGGTGGCTCCGACATACTCGCCTTTGGCGGTGGTCACTTTCTCGAGCGCACCAACAGCAACGCCGGCCTTCTTCGCAAAGGCTTCGGCCGCCGCGGCCGGCGCACCATCCTTGAACGCGACCTTCCAAGACGGGCCGGTAAGTTGTTCTTCGGTATCGGCCTGGCTCGCGTGCACGCCTTCCACCAGCACGGCCAGCCGTCGCGGCGTCGAGTAAGTGGTCGACTTACTTCCATCTTCCAGCAGCCGCTCGCGGGCGAGTAACTCGTTCACGCGTCGGCATAGCTCGGCTTCCGCCGCGGCAATCATCCGCGCGGGAATCTCTTCGAGGCCTAACTCCAACAAGAAATCCGGCATAAGCTTGTAACACTTTCAGAGTTCTCAGCTTTCAGCAATCAGCCGTCAGCTAAAGGTACTCAGTTTTCAAAGCTTGTTCAAGCACGACCGCCGACTCACCGGCAAATTGCTGATCGTTGAGAGCCGAAAGCTAAGGGCTAAGATGGCGCCGCCTGCTGTTGCGCATACGCCTTGGCCACGCCGACGGCCAGCGCGCGAATCCGTCCGATCACTCCCACGCGCTCCGTCACGCTGATCGCGCCGCGCGCATCCAGCAGATTGAACAGGTGCGAGCACTTGAGCGCCAGCTCATAGGTCGCCAGCAGCGGGAATCGCCGCTTCTCCACCGCGCTCGCGGTCTCGCTCGCCAGCGATGCATTCCCCTGCTCAAGGAGCGACCTGGCCTCAGCTTCATACAGGTTGAAATGCGTCCAGAGCTTGTCGATGTCGGCAAACTCGAAGTTATACACCGAGAACTGCAGCTCTTCTTCAAGCCGGACATCGCCGTACTTCACCGGTGCGCCCGTTCCAGGATCGCGCGACCAAACGATGTCGTAGATCGACGGCACGTCCTGCAAAAACTGAGTGATCCGCTCGAGACCGTACGTCAGCTCGGCACAGATCGGGTCCAGGTCGAGCCCTCCGCACTGCTGGAAGTAAGTGAACTGCGTAATCTCCAGCCCATCCAGCATCACCTGCCAGCCCACGCCCCACGCGCCGCCGGCGGGCCACTCCCAGTTGTCTTCTTCGAATTTCAGGTCGTGGTGCCGCAGGTCGATGCCGATGGCTTCGAGCGATTGCAGGTACAGCTCCTGCACATTCACCGGCGGCGGCTTCAGGATGAGCTGAAACTGCGTGTGCTTGAACAGCCGGTTGGGATTTTCGCCGTAGCGCCCGTCGGCCGGCCGGCGTGAGGGCTGTGCATAGCCCACCTTGTACAGCTTCGGACCCAGCACGCGCAGAAACGTCTCCGGCGCCATGGTGCCGGCACCCACCTCCACGTCGTAGGGCTGCTGCAGCACGCATCCGCGCTCGGCCCAGAAGCCCTGCAGCCGGAAAAGCAGGTCCTGAAAGGTAAGTGCGCTTGAATTTGCAGGGGTGACGCTCGGCGTTGAAGTCAATGGCAACTCTCTTACTAGTGGACTAACCCGATTCTACCAGTCGCATCGATCTCATCCGCCAAGCCGGCTGATCGCCTCCGCCGCCCTCAGCTTCTTTTCGATATGCCTTTCCAGCGCCTGCAGCGTAAATCTTCTCAAGTCCTGTGCGCGCCGCCGCGGCCAAGGCTCGGCGGCAAATGCGCCGGCCGGCGACCGCAGCATGCGCTGCGCCACCTGCCACGAATCCGCCGACAGGCTGCTCGCGTTGCCGCTGCGGTGGACCGCGCAAAAGAGTCCGTCCGCATATTGGTTGAAAGAGGTCTCCCCGGCCTGCAACGCCTCGCCGCATGCAATGCAGCGGCCGATATCCGGAAGCAGCCCCATCAGCCGGGTCATCCACAGGCTGAAGTAGGTCAGCGGCATCCATGGCTGCTCAATGGTCGTCTGTTCCAGCACCGACACCGCCAGCCGGAAGACCGTCTCCTGCGGATCGTGCTCGGGCAGCGCCTCGTCGAGGACCTCGGCGAAGAAGCTCAGCACCGACATGCGCGTGGCATCGACCGCCATTGATAAAGGCGAGCGGATGATCTCCAACTGGTCCAGCCTCACCAATTCCTGCCGCGGCCGTTCGGCAAACCAGGCTCGCGCGACTGTCGTCGGCTCCAGCGCTCCGCCAAAGCGCTTGCGGCTCTTGAGCGCCGCCTTGGCGATGCCCTTCAGCCTGCCGAAATCGCGCGTGAAAAAGCTCACGATCAGGTCGGTCTCCTGCACAGGCCAGGTGCGCAGGACGATTGCTTCGGAGGCGAGCACGGGCATGCGAATACTATCTTCGCATTTGCCTCCGCCAAGCCGTACGCGTTCCGTAAAAACTAAAACGCGCACCCCGCCGAAGCGGAATGCGCGTTCTCACAGATCCAGATTGCCGCGTGCGGTCGGGCGCTCTCTCTACCGCCCGAAGTGTTCGGCGTTCTTCTGCGTGAAGTGGGCCCACTTCTCCGGCAGGTCGTCCTGCGCAAAGATCGCGGAGACCGGACAGGCCGGCACACACGCGCCGCAGTCGATGCACTCGACGGGATCGATGAACAGCTGATCGGCCTCGCCGTGGCCGCCTTCGTCCTTCTTGGGGTGGATGCAATCGACGGGACAGGCGTCAACACAAGCGGTGTCCTTGGTGCCGATACAGGGTTCTGCAATCACGTATGCCATCTTGAGTCTTCTCCGCGGAGTCTTGCTCTCGACGCTGATAGTAGCACACGAACCCGCGGCCCGGCGCAAGCCGAATCGGAGCGAGTTTTGCGATGCGGGAATGGAAAGAAAAGGGATCAGAGGTCAGGAATCAGGGGTCAGAAAGCACGGATCAAGCCATCCCGCCCTTTCCGCACGAACCGCGGAAAGGACGGAGCACGGCGCGTCAGCCTGCCGAGGCAGTTCGCGCCGCGCGCTGCGCCATGAACTCAGCCGGCGTGGGAATGGGCGCAAGGTTCCGCCCGGCGAACAGGTCCTGAAAGAGGGCCACCATCTCGCCGTGGATAAGCCCGTTCGATGCGAGGACTTCGCGGCTGTCGAGCCGGAAGGGGTTTCCCGCGAAATCCGTCACGCGTCCGCCCGCTTCCTGCACCAGCAGAACGCCCGCCGCCGTATCCCACGGATTCAGGTTGAACTCCCAAAACGCTTCCATGCGGCCGCTGGCGGTCCAGGCCAGGTCGAGCGCGGCCGATCCGGCACGCCGCACGCCATGCGAGCGCAGCGTGAACTCATGGTAAAAGTGCACATTTGGGCTGTCGTGCCGCTTGCGGCTGGGAAAGCCGGTCGCCACCAGCGACTCGGCCAGCTCTGCCGTGCGCGACACGTGGACCCGCCTTCCGTTCAGCCATGCTCCGCGTCCACGCTCCGCCGCGAACAGCTCGTCGCGCGTCGGATCGTAAACGACCGCTGCCTCCAGGGTGCCGTCCTCATCCGGGGCAGTTCCATCCGGCCGGTGCTCCAGCCCCAGCGACACGCAGAACTGCGGAAACCCATGCGCAAAGTTCGTTGTGCCATCCAGCGGATCGACATACCACCGGTACTCGCCCTCGAGCCGCTCGCGCGTTCCCTCTTCGCCGTACACGCCGTGTTCCGGAAACGCATCGTGCAGCCGCCCGCGGATCAGCTTCTCCACCGCGCGGTCGGCCACGGTCACCAGGTCCACGTCGCCCTTGTACTCGGTCTCCACGCCCTTGGCCAGAAACTCGCGCAACCGTGCGCCTGCCTCGCGCGCGATCGGCTCGGCCCGTTGAACCCAGTGAAATCCCTGTGCAATCGCTCCTTCGCTCATCAGGGCGCAGCCTTCTCTTTCGCGCCACCGGGAATCTCGGGCCGCGGCGCGCGCCGCTGGTTGCGGCCAACCTCGGTGATCGAGCGAATCTGCTGCTTGTAGATAAAGAGGTTGGGTTTGCCCTCGCGCGTCAGGCGCAGCATCCCGTCGTCGAAGTACTCAATCCAGCCGCGCACGGTCTCGCCATCGCGCAGCTTGACCGCCACGGTGACCTGGCGTTCGCTGAGGGAACGAAGATATAGCGCTTCCTGGCCGGTCTCACCGGGCGGAGGCGCCTTCGAGCGGCGTCGCGAGGACAATGGCGGAGTCATATTCCGCCATTTTAGATGCAATCGCGGAACGCAGCGTCACATTCCGGGATGATTTGAGGGCGCCGGCTGGAGATATCGGAGTTTCAGTCACTCTTCACCGGCGAATCGGCAAAATATCCGACCCGGTGCCGGATATTGAAGTCGCCCACCGCCGCTCTGGGAATGGTCACCTGCACGCGATGAAACACCCGGCCTGGCTCCTGGTTGTGCGGGTAATACCCCAGCACGTACTGCGTCCGCAGGTCTTCGCTCACGCGCGTAAAGGCTTTGTCGAGCCCGCCTTCGCTGGCGATGTAGAAGCTCTTGCCGCCGGTCTCCTCGGCCAGGGTGATCAGCGCGTGCTCGCCACCCAGGTCCCGTCCGGCGCTGGCCTCGATCGGCACATCGATCAGGCTGTAGATCATTACCTCGTTGCGCAGCGCCTGGTCGCGAGCCTGCTGGTACGTGGTGCTCTTCGCCGTGTCGCCGCCGTCCGAGACCAACACCAGTACCTTGCGCCCCTCGAGCGCACCCAGCCGATCGCAGCCCAGGTAGATCGCATCGTAGAGCGCCGTCGCATCGCCGCCGCGCAACTGGTCGAGTCCGTGATCGATGACATTCTCCTTGTTGGTGAACGCCGTCCGCTCGGTGACGTAGGTGGCGAACTCGAGCACGCTCATCTTGTCCTGCGGCCGCAACAGCGCGTGCACAAACCGCCTCGCGGCATCGTGTTCCATTTGCCGGTCCTTGAACGTGCTGCCGCTCGTGTCGATGGCCAGCGTCAGGTTCAACGGCATCTCCGACTGCCGCTCGAAGATTGCGATCGACTGCGGGCGGTTGTCTTCGGTGATGCGGAAGTCGTCGCGTGTGAGCTGACCCATGATTCTCCCCGCTTTATCCGTCACATTGACGAAGACGTTCACCAGCTTGACGTCCACATGCAGCGTGGTCCCGGAATCGGGTTGCGCTGCGCCGGGAATCGCAACCCACACGATGGAGGAGATGAATGCGGCGCTTCGAACAACAACATGAGCCATGGGGTGGGAAGACGTCACGCGAACTGCTCTACCCATGCGCGGCCTCCGGCTGCGAAACCGCGACGTTGTCTGGAAAAGGCTCGCCCGTCGCCCACACCGCTCCGTCGACAAAGGTCTCGCGCTTCCAGATCGGCACCGTCTTCTTCAGGGTGTCGATGACCCAGCGGCAGGCGTCGAATGCCTGCGCGCGGTGCGCCGAGGCCACCACGATCAGCACGCTTGTCTCGCCAACCCCGAGCCGCCCCAGCCGGTGAACGATTGTGACGTGGCGTACGCCAAAGCTCCTGCGCGCGCGCTCAGCCAATTCGAGCATCTGCCTCGCCGCCATCTCCTCATAGGCCTCGTAGTCGAGGTGCAATGTCTGCCGGCCGCGTGTGTTGTCGCGCACGATCCCGTCGAAAACTACCACCGCGCCGTCCTCGCCGCGCTTCGCCGCCGCCGCCAGCTTCTCCGTATCGATAGGCTCGTGCGTCAACCCGACGACGACCGGCGAAGGTTCAGCGATTTCATCCGGAGCACCGGCCGAAGACCCCTCGCCCGCCTGGCCGGCCCCGCCGGATACCGGCGGCAGCAGCCCGACTTCGTCGTTCTCGCTCAGCACATGCTCGGCCTGCGCATACTCGGCATTCACACTCACCGCGATGCCGCGCAGCAAGCCGTTCGCCTGCCGCTCGCTCAGCCGGGCTAGCAAATCGCCGACTGTCGACCCCTCGGGCAGCTCGATGCGCGACGCGCCCAAAGTGTCTTTCAGGATTCCAAAGGGGAGAACGGAAACTTCCATGGCTAAGAGCAGCATACTGCCTATCGTTTAGACGCAACAGGAGCGCTTCGGGCGGCCCACCCGGCTGCGCCGCCTTTTGAATCAAGACTCCACCGGCCCCGCAACCCGCCAGCCGCCGCCGAAAACAAGGAAGGCCAGGAACGAATACCCTGGCCTTCTACTTGAAATCGCCGGAAAACGCCGCGTTTACGCAACACGCGCGGCGGCGCTGGCTACGGCCGGCAGGGTGGACCCGGCCGCGGCGCCATTCGCAGGCTCAACCTTTGCCATGGTGGGGGCGGCGATCGGCTGCACCTTCAGGAGCGGCAGCGCCACAGCCAGCACGTCTTCAATGTGCTTTGCGTAGTGGATCTGCACTCCTGCGATCATTTCAGGCGTCAGATCCTCCTCCACGTTCTGCCGATTGTCATCCGGCAGGATCACACAGTCAATGCCCGCCCGGCGTGCAGCGAGGAATTTTTCCTTGATGCCGCCGACGGGGAGCACGTTGCCGCTCAGCGTGATCTCGCCGGTCATTGCGGTCAGAGGCCGTACCGGGGTATCGGTGAGCAGCGAAACCAGCACTGTCGCCATCGTTACTCCCGCCGACGGACCGTCCTTCGGGATCGCCCCCGCGGGCACGTGGATATGCAGGTCGACGTCCTTGGTGAACTCCTCATTCAACCCGAGCGCGGCCGCGTTCGAACGCACCCACGTCAAGGCTGCCTGCATCGACTCCTGCATCACCTCGCCGATCTGTCCGGTCATGGTGAAGCCGCCCTTGCCCTTCATCTTGTTGGCTTCGATGAAGAGAATGTCGCCGCCGGCTGGCGTCCAGGCCAGACCCACGGCCACACCCGGCCGCTTCACGCGCTCCTCAACTTCAGTGTCCACGCGCACCTGGATGCCGCCCAGGAAATCCTTCAGCGCCGCGCGGTCCACAACGAGCTTTTCCTTGTGCCCTTCCACCACCTTGCGCGCCTTCTTGCGGCAAACCGTGCCGATTACCTGCTCCAGCTTGCGCACGCCAGCCTCGCGCGTATAGTGCCGCACAATATAGCGGATCGCTTCCTCGGGGATCTCGATCTGTTCCGCGTCGAGACCGTTCTCCTTGATCTGCCTCGGCACCAGGTACCGCCTGGCGATATGCACCTTCTCCTCTTCGCTGTAACCCTGCAGCGGGATCAGCTCCATGCGGTCCTGCAGCGGCGGAGGCACCGTGTCCAGCATGTTCGCCGTGCAGATGAACAGCACCTTCGACAGGTCGAACGGTACGTCGAGGTAGTTGTCGCGGAACGTGTTGTTCTGCTCCGGGTCCAGGGTCTCGAGCAGCGCCGAGGCCGGATCGCCGCGGAAGTCGCGTCCCAGCTTGTCGATTTCATCCAGCATGATCACCGGGTCGTTGGTTTCCGCCCGGCGAATGCTCTGGATGATCTGGCCCGGCAGGGCGCCGATATAGGTGCGACGGTGACCGCGAATCTCCGCCTCGTCGTGCATGCCGCCCAGCGAGATACGCTGGAATTTGCGGCCCAGCGCGCGCGCGATCGATCGCCCGAGGCTGGTTTTGCCCACGCCCGGAGGCCCGACAAAGCAAAGGATCGGTCCCTTCATGCTCGGCTTGAGTTCGAGCACGCTTAGATAGTCGAGGATGCGGTCCTTCACCTTCGTGAGCTCGTAGTGGTCCTCGTCGAGAATCTCCCGCGCCTTGTTGATGTCGACCTTCGTGCCCGAGCTCTTCGACCACGGCAGCACCGCGAGCCACTCAATATAATTCCGCGTCAGCGAGTAGTCGGCCGCCATGGGGGACATGCGCGACAGCCGCGTCAACTCCTTCAGCGCTTCCTTCTTCACGTCCTCGGGCATGCCCGAGTCGTCGATCTTCTTGCGCAGGTCTTCGATTTCGCGCTGGCCTTCGTCGACCTCGCCCAGTTCTTTCTGGATGGCTTTCATCTGCTCGCGCAAATAGTAGTCGCGCTGCGACTGCTGCACCTGGTCCTGGACTTCGTTCTGGATCTTGGCGCGCAATTGCTGCACCTCGATTTCCTTGGCCAGGTGCTGGTTCAGCTTCTCCAGCCGCGAGGCCACGCTCGGCGTCTCCAGCAGCGCCTGCTTGTCGTCAGTGGTCAGGAAGGGCAACGACGAAGCGATGAAGTCGACCAGCCGGCTCGGATCCTCGATATTCGCCGCAATCGTGCGCAACTCGTCGGAGAGAGTCGGGCTATCGGTCACGATCTGCTGGAACTGCCCGACCACGTTGCGCACCATCGCCTCCACGTTGGTCGAGGCCTCCGTTTCCGACTCTTCCAGCACGGTGACCTCTGCCATCATGAAGGGGTCGGTCTGAACGTAATTCACCAGCTGAACACGCTCTACACCTTCTGTGAATACGAACCGGCTCTGGTTGGGCATGCGCACGACCTTGTGCACCGTGGCCAGAGTTCCCACACCATGGAGGTCGGCAGGTCCCGGCGCGTCCATGCGCGGATCCTTCTGCGCCGTCACCACGATCGTTCTTTCCTCGCCCAGCGACTCGATGAGCTGAATCGAGCTCTCCCGGCCAACCGTAAGTGGTAGAACAGCATGGGGAAAGAGCACCGTATCCCTTACGGGCAGGACGGGCACCCTTCGGGTGGTCGAGACATTTCGAATGGAGTGCGGCTGGCTTTCGGGCGACTTGGGTTGCGGGTTAGACATTGAGTATCCTCGTATCAACTTTTCCTACATTAGACAACGCAGCCTATCAAAAGTTTCACAATTCTTCGCTCTCAAGATTCCGGCATGGGCATAGGGTGATCCGCGCTACTGTTGACCTACGTCCAGACACGCCTCCAGGTTCCTCCAGACGGGATTCAGAACCAGGTCGACCGGAGCAAACTCGCTGACAATCCTGCGAGCCGGATTGAATCATTGGACGCCTGCCTGGGTATATCGGCTGCAGCGCAGAGGATTTGACTCGAGAATGGCGCACGTTGGCGAAGACGGGCATCTATCGCCGCCGGACAAACACCGTAGCAGTCTTGTCCTCGTAGGCGATGCGGAAAGCAGGGTCCTCCCGCAGAATCTGCGTCAGGGGCAGGATCGTCGGACCGACGACCAGCCCCGCCGCCGCCAGGTCGGGGTCCGACGCCCAGTCCGGCTTGCCGTTCCACGTGTCCACGTTGCGGGCGATGCGCTCGGCCCCGTACAGCGCGGCACGGCCGTCGATGCTGACTGGTTGGCGCAGGCTCCAGATCAGGTAACCGCCCCAGTCATAGTCGTTGAAAAGCCTGCCACCGAGCCCCTGCTGGCGCAGGGCCTCCACGGCATTGACCGGCAACTCTTTCGCCAGACTCCACTTGCAGGTCGCATCCGTCACGCCGAACGCAGCAAAACCCGCTGCCATAACTCCCCAGGCCGCGGCTAGAATCGCCGGCAACGCCAATGCGGGGAGATTCCGCTTGGGCGCTTCCTGCCCGGCCGGCAATGCCCCAGCCAGCACCGCACAGGCCGCTGCCGCCAAGAACCACCGGTCCCGCATGGAGTGCAGCGACAGATAGGTCCCAATCGCCAGGAGCGCCGCCTCGAAGAACCCCGGTCTGCGCCGCCATGTCAGCGCCGCCGCCGCCGCCAACGCCATAAACGCCAGCAGGAAGTCGGCCGCATCGCGAAACTCGAGAGCCTTGAGTTCAGTGATCGTGTTCGCCACACCGCCCTCGGTGGCCAGGCCGAACGCAACCTGGTAGATGCGCCACCCGTAGGGATTGAGCAGCGTCCCCGCCACACATCCACCCAGCGTTGCCCATGCCGCATTCCCACGCAGCCTCGACTCCCGCCACGGCCACCACCGCTGCGCAACCGGTTCGATCGCCGCCACACCGAGCACCACCAGCCCATCGACGAACTGGATATGGATGTTCGCCCACAGCGCGAACAATGCCGGCAGCCACATGAGTTCTCGCCACTTCCCTGTCCGCCGCGCCTGCATCAGGACGTCGAGTTCGAGGACGAAGAACACGATGGAGAACATCCACGGCCGCGGGGTCAGTATTCCCGACAGACAGACCACGCCAGCCGCTGTAAGCAGGACCGCTTTCGTGAAGTCCGGCTGCAACCGGGAAACCAGCCGGTAGAACAGCGCTGTGATCGCCGCCACCATCCCGCTGGTATAGACCACGATGCCCACGAGGTCCCACTCGCGGAAGAGCCTCAGAATCACCAGGTCGAACAACCAGCTGTAGGCCTGCCACGGCTTGCCCATTGCATCGATCGAGAACGGATCGGTCTGCGGAAATGCGTGTTGCTCGAGGATCCATTGGCCGGTGCGCAGATGCCACCACACATCGGGGTCCGACATCACGGCCGCGCGCACGCACAACAAGGCCGGCACCGAAAACAGGATCACAAGCACGATGGAACGCGCGATCTGGTCGGCTGCGCCGCCGCCCGCCGAACCTTCGTGCCGGCCCTCCCTTTGGTCCTCGAGTTGCGCCGGGGAACCCTGCCTTAGCACCGGTCTCCTTCCGCCGAACGCCGCGCCGGTCCCTCTTACCGCTGTGCCTCTTTGTACCGGCCCAGTTCCTTCACCATCGCACAATGCGGCTCGAGCGCCGCCACCGCTTGCCAGCCCTCATCGGCAGTACGCAGCTGGCAGTCGACGTAAAAGATGTATTCCCACGGCTTGCCCTGCACCGGCCGCGACTCGATCTTGGTCAGATTCGTTTCAAGCTTCGAGAGCGCGGCCAGAGCCGCCACCAGCGAGCCCGGCCTGTTCTCGACTGAAAACGCAATGCTGACCTTGTTCGACTCCGGATCGGTCACTGAGTCTGCCGTCCTCCGCACCAGAAAGAACCGCGTATAGTTCTCCACGTTGTCTTCGATGTCCTGCGCCAGGACCTCTGCGCCGTAGTAGACCGCCGCCGCCGCGCTGGCAATGGCGCCGGCGTGCCGGTCGCGGAGTTCGATGAGCTGCTTCACGCTGCCGGCCGTGTCGTAAAACGCGAACGCCTCCATCCGCGGATGGCGGGCGAGAAACTTGCGGCACTGGGCCAGCGCCACGGGATGCGAGAACACTCGATCGATCTCCCCGATCGTGGTGCCGGAGAGCCCGATCAGATTGTGCCGGATGCGCAGAAGTGTCTCGCGCTCCACGCGCACGTCGTGCGAGAGCAGAAGATCGAAGTGTTCGAGCACCGAGCCGGCCAGGCTGTTTTCAATGGGAATCACCGCCGCATCGGCGGCTCCGCTGGCCAACGCTGCGAAGGCTTCGGCCGAGAGCGCCTGCGGCATGATCGTCGCGTCGGGCACCAGCTTCATCGCCGCTTCGTGGCTGAACGAGCCCGCTTCTCCCTGGATGGCGATCTTCATCCCTGCGCCATTCGCTCCCGCAACCGGCTCCGGTACACTGCGATGTCCGCCAAGCCGAAAGATGCCTTGCAGCTTGCCCGCCGCAGCGGCCTCGCCGGATTCTGCGGGCTTGCTCGCACCATACCACAGCCCGATTTGAGAGTCGCGCGTCCCCTGCTCTTTGTTCACCGAAGTCGTCAACCCCGCATCCAAAGGTCCGCCGCCACGAAGCAGAGAAATACGATCGCGATGACGCCGTTCATGGTGAAGAAAGCCGAGTTCAGCCGGCGCAGGTCGCGCGGCGACACGAGCGAGTGCTCATAGGCGAGCAGCGCCGCCACCACGCCGATGCCCACCCAGCCCACCACGCTGAAGTGGAACAGCACCCCGAACCACACCAGCAACCCCAGCATGCAAAGGTGCAGGATGCGCGCCGCCCAGAACGCCGCTGGAATCCCGATGGCTTGCGGCAGGCTGAACAACCCAGCCTCGCGGTCATGCTCGCAGTCCTGGCAGGCATACAGCACATCGAATCCGCCGACCCAAAGCGTCACCGCGCCGGTCAGCACCAGGATGCGCACATCGAGGCTGCCGCGCACCGCGATCCACGCCGCTGCGGGCGCCAGGCCCAGCGCCAGCCCCAGAACCAGGTGCGACCACCGCGTGACGCGCTTCATGTAGCTGTATCCAAGCAGTACCAGCAGCACCGCAGGCGAGAGCAGCAGCGTAAGCTTGTTCAACTCCGCGGCCGCCACTACAAAAGCGAGCGCCGTGATCGCCGTGAATCCGAGCGCAAAGTCCTTGGAAAGCTGCCCGGCGGGAATGGCGCGATTCATGGTCCTCGGATTGGCCGCGTCCAGCTCCGCGTCGGCCCAGCGGTTGAAGGCCATCGCCGACGAGCGCGCCGAGACCATCGCCAGCAGGATCCACCCCAGTGTGCGCCATGCCGGCAGGCCGCCCGCCGCCAGCAGCGCCGCGGTGAGCGCAAAGGGCAGCGCGAAGATGGAGTGCTCCCACTTGATCATCTCCAGCGTGATGTGCGTCTTGGCGAAGAGGCTCTGCACGGTCGCTCCATCGACCAGTGTAATCGAGAGCAATGGCGGTCCTCGGCGCGCAGTTTTGAGAGCAGTCATCCCGGCCGGCGCGCCATTCCGGCTTTGCTCAAGCAGTGGGCCGAAGAGGGCCGCCACCACGGCGGCGTGATCTTTGTAGATGAAAGGACCATCTCGCCGGTCAGCATCGGCGCCCTAATGCGAGCTCTGGTCGAGTTAGCCAAGCTTTCGCGTCGACGGGATCGGACCGACGCTGTAGTTTTCACAAGGCACTGGCTGGACTAATCGTCCCGATCTCAGCCCGGCAAATTTGATCGAAGGCTGTTGAACTCATTCTTCATTCACTCCTCGTCCGGCATAGTCCATTTCACCTGCAGGTCGCGCAACACACCCCTTGGCAGCGGCTGCGACCCAAGAGTCTCAAATATTCCAATCCGTGTGACACATTTGTCGAAATCTGTTCTTAAAGCCGCGTCGAGCACGACCTTCAACTCCTCATGTCGTGCTCTATCTTGCGGCAACGCCGGGTGAGTTTCGATGGTTGCCTTGCCTGTGTGAAACGCAAGCTCAAATCTTCTGAAGATTGCCCAATCCTCGATAGCAAGCTCCAAGGTTTGATGGGAAATCGGCGTCAGGTGGAATAAATCAGAATATTCGTCCCGCTCGACCGCGAAGACTCGGTCGTAGAAGTGCGGCTCCCCCTGAAAATCGGCAACTCGTTGAAGCGGGCCGTCGTAATAGTCGGTAACGGAAAACACCTGTTCGTAGCCGGGTTCAAGTTCCGCTGGAGTCACTTTCTCACATCCTCAAATCCAATTTATCCCGCAATTGGGGCACTCGACTGCTCTTTCAAACGAATTTGCTCTTTTGCATCGCCGCCCTGACCCGCTACCCTGTTCACGTCCATTCCACTCCATCCGCTTGCACGCCGCTGTTCTCCCAAACGAAGACCAAAAAGGAGCTTCGATGCGTCTCTCGCCTTTGCGCCGCCAATTGTCGCCCGGCCTTTTCGTCGTTCTCTTCAGCCTTGCCGCGCCGCTGGCCGCATTCAGCCAGGCCCAGATCCCCACGCCGATCTCCGTTCTCGGCCACAATCCCGGCGACGACTTCTACCTCGCCGACTACGAGGACACGATCCGCTACTTCCACGCCCTCGCCGCATCCACCGACCGCATGAAGATGATCACCGTCGGCAAGAGCAGCGAAGGCAAGGACATCGAAGCCGCCATCCTCTCTTCGCCCGCCAACCTGGCTAAGCTCGACGACATCAAGCAGGCGGCCCGCCGCCTTGCCCACGCCGACGGCCTCAGCGACGACTCGGCGCTGCAACTCGCGCGCAGCTCCAAAGTCATCGTGCACATCGACGGCGGCCTGCACGCCTCCGAAGTCGCCGGCCCGCAGCACACCATGGTGCTGGCCTGGAAGCTGGTCTCGGCGCAGAACGATCCGCAGATCGATGCCATCCTCGACAACGTCGTGCTCATCCTGTGGCCCACGCTCAACCCCGACGGACAGGACATGGTGGTGCACTGGTACCGCCAGAACCTGGGCACGCAGTACGAAGTGAGCCCCATGCCCTGGCTCTACCAGGACTACGTGGGCCACGACAACAACCGCGACGGCTACATGTTGAACATGAAGGAAGAGCAGGTCGTGGTGAAGACGCAGCTCGAATGGAACCCGGTCATCTTCTACTGCCAGCACCAGACCGCGCCGTTCCCTGCGCGCATCTGGATTCCGCCGTTCTCAGACCCCATCTCGACCAACATCAGCCCCTACGTGCGCAGCTGGCTCAACGTCATCGGCACCAACATGGCGGCCTATCTCAACGCGCACAAGATGCCCGGCGCCATCTCCGAGTCGCGCTTCGACAACTGGTATGCCGGCTTTACCGACTGGGCGCACGTCTTCCGCAACGAAATCTCGTTCTTCACTGAGACCGCCCTCTACGAATACGCCACGCCGCACTTCTACACCGTCGGCGATTTCCCCAAGAGCTACCAGGACCTGCGCGCTCTCTCCATGTACTCGACACCGTGGGAGGGCGGCTGGTGGCACCTGAAAGACGCCGTCGACTACATGACCGGCGGGTCGATGTCCGTGCTCGATCTGGCGGCAAAGAACCGCGAGACGCTGCTCTACAACCGCTACCAGGCCGCGCGTGACAATATCGAGCACTTCAAGAAGGAGCCGCCCTTCGCCTACGTCATCAGCGACAAGCAGTCCGACACGCCGGAGGCCGCGTTGCTTGCCCAGAAGATGATCGACAACGGCCTCGATGTTTACGCAACGCAGGCCGGCTTTGTCGCGAACGGCATCAGCTATCCGGCGGGCTCATGGGTGATCCCCATGGATCAACCCTTCTCCGCGCTGGCCAAGGAACTCTTCGAGCGCCAGCGCTATCCCGATGCGCTCGAAGACGGCACTTCGAAGGCCATCGACCTGCCCTACGACGTAACCGGCTGGACGCTGCCGCTGCAGATGGGCGTCGACGTCGACGCGGTCAGCGATCCGCTCACCGCCGGCCAGCGCGCGAAGCTCTTGAAGATCGACTCTGTCAAGCCTCCAGCAGCGACCACTGACGGCTCAGGGGCTGTTTTCGCCATCACCCACAGGGCCAACGCCGCGTTCGAATTCGTAAATGACGCATTGAAGCAGGGCGCAACCGTTTCGCTGGCGCAGGAGACTGTCAAGACCGCCGAAGGCGCCGAGACCGGCGCGTTTCTGATCGGCGGGCTCAGCCGCCCGGCGATCGAAGGCCTGGCGTCGAAGTTCGCCGTCTCCGCGGTCAGCGTCTCCGCACCGGCGCACACGTTGCCCATCAAAAAGGCGCGCATCGGCCTCTACCGCCCGTGGTCGCCGTCCATCGACGAAGGCTGGACGCGCTGGATCCTGGAGAACTACGGCTTCGAGCCCAAGAGCATCTACAACGCAGACATTCGCTCCGCCAACCTGCGCAGCCGATACGACGTGATCATCCTGCCCGATCTTTACGGCTCGCAGTTCGTGGATGGCTTCAAGCCCGGCGTCGTGCCCGGCCAATATGCCGGCGGCGCAGGCCAGGACGGCGTCAACAACCTGCGCGAATTCGCCCGCGATGGCGGCACGCTCATCGCCTTCAACCGCACGGCAAGCTCGCTCATTCCACTGTTCTCGCTGCCAGTCACGAACGCCATCGAAGGCTTCAAGAGCGAGAAGTTCTTTTGCTCCGGCGCGCTGTTGCGCGTGGAAACGGATCACGCGGACCTGCCCGTCAATTACGGCCTGTCGGACTCGCCGGTGGTCATGTTCCAGAGCGGCCCGGCGTTCCAGACGCAGCCCGGCTTCCACGGCGCCGTGCTCGCGAGATACCCGAAAGAGACGAATCCGCTGGAGAGCGGGCTGCTGCTGCATCCCGAGGCTATCGAAGGCAAAGCTGCCGCGCTCGAAGTCGCCTACGGCAAGGGACGCATCCTTCTGTTTGGCTTCAAGCCGCAGTTCCGCGGCCAGTCGCACGCAACCTACAAATATCTGTTCAATGAGCTCTACTCGTTCGAGCATCCGGCTCTGCCCGTCGAGCCCGCCGCGCCACCAGCGGCCAAGGCTGCAGGCGACGCTCCCCCAAAGCCCGCTCCAAAGCCCGCAGATTCCCCTGCCGGCCCGGATGAGGAGAGATAGTTCACAATTCTGAGTTCGCAGTTGCGGCTCCCGGTCTCAGAACTCGGCACTCCGCTCAGCCGCGCTCTCATCTTGTGCGCAAACAAAACGGGGACCGGACTTCAACGTCCGATCCCCGTCAACTGTGAGCTATGACCTTCGAACCTGGAACTTCGGCTTTGGCCCTCGGCCTGACCCCTGTTCCCTGCTTTCTTACTTTTTCTCCGTCGGCTGGTTCGCCACCGCCAGTTCGTTCTTCACGCTGAAGACGCCAGGGACGCCGTTGGCACGGATGTACGCTGTGTCCTTGTCGGCCTGCGTATCGACCACCCCGGCCAGCTCAACATGGCCGTTCTGCACCGAGATGCGGATCGGCTTTTCCGGGTTGATGGCGTACTTGTTGAGCGTCGGATAG
>Ga0335069_10000873_pt1 | contig 48407 bp, 45 predicted proteins | sample Lox_Sample_11_FD_206714 | JGI IMG/M metagenome (GOLD analysis project Ga0335069, IMG submission 206714) | Soil microbial communities from Loxahatchee National Wildlife Refuge, Florida, United States - Lox_Sample_1.1 | ecosystem: Environmental > Terrestrial > Soil > Wetlands | place: USA... | reverse complement strand
TCAAAGTAAACCATCGGATAGGAATTCCCGTGGAAGCACGCGAGCGCTGGCCCCATCTGGTAGAACGTGGACTGGCAGTTCGTGCCGCCCTGCGCCAGCGACGCTTGCAGGTTGTTCCCCTTGCCGAGCAGGATCGCTCCGTCCTGCCAGGTGGTTGGTCCGAACTCGATTGTCGTGTTGCCGGGGCAGTTGCGCGGGCTCTGGCCGAGCGCGCCGTTCATGTCAAAGTTGGCGATGATGGGGAAATACTGGTAGATCGAACTTGCCGGAGGAACAACAATATGCCCGCCATTCGAAGCGGAAGCCGCCGCCGGAAGCGCCGCGCACGCCGCGAGCAGATTGGGCACATTGTCGTGCCAAGCCTTTGCGCCCCTTACCGTCGACGCCGCCGGAACAGCCAGCGTCAAAGAAGTCGTTCCACCCCCGGAAACAATGGTTGTGTCCAAGTACTCATGGATGGGCCTGGTCGGCGCACCTGTCGGCGCGTCACCCGCATCAACGCTCGCCGCGGAGATCGGCCATCCGCGATCGACGAAGTACCCGTCGTTCCCCTGTGCCACGCCGACCAGCACATAGTTTGCGGCATTCGCAGGAAGCGCACACAAACTCCCGGTACATTCGTAGATCAGGTGATTTTTCACCGCCTTGCCCGGGACAATCGACACCGTCCCGCCCCCTCCTAGTTTTGTCGGGCCCGGACAGCTTCCCAGCGAATATTGAAGCGTGGTTTGTCCGGTGCCGTACTTGCCGATTAGAAAGGTCCCGTCGTAACGCGCATCACTGACGCCCGAAACGATCGCCTTGATATTCCACGGCACAACCCAGGTCGATGCGGCCGTTCCCCCCGGTCCGCTCAAGCCCGGTGAGATCGCAAGCGTCGCCGTGCCTCCCGAGCAGTTCGCCGACTTCACGTTGTAGACGTAATGCGAATCCCACTTGAGCCGCACTTCCGGCTGGATGCGAAGCGTGCCGCCCTTACATCCGGGATTTTTCGTTAATTCGTGGCGTTCGAACTCGAGCGTCCTGGCTGAAGGCACAGCCGTCAGGGAGAACGCGCCTTCACAGAGGCCGTTCCCCGTTGATCCTCCCTGAATCTCGACTTGTGCGTAGGGTTCGCTCGAAATACCCGAGGGACTCGTGGGCATGTTGTGATTCGCCGAGGTGGTAATGGTGATGGTTCGCGTCGATTGGTTCCAGCTCCAGCTCGAAATGCTGTAACTCGCCAGGGTCATCGAAGCAGGGGCAGTCGAAGTGCTGCCAACCGGGCTACATGGAGTCAGGCCGCCCGCCCAATCGCGGTCGGCCACGCAATAGTTCCGGGTCGTCGAGCCGACCTGAAACATGGGGGTCACGGTCGGGGCCTGAGGTGTCGCAATCACCGGGACTGGGCCGGCACCCAGAATCAAGATCCCGTTGCCATTCGAAAAATCCGAGGCTGAGACACAAGCGGCCACCCTTGACGACGCCCCGATCGAGCACGTCGTCGCCGCCGCGCTATAGTTCGGCCCGATGTAGCCGCCATAGCGGGTGATATCCAGCCAAAGCTCTCCGCCCTTTGGGGGCTTGGCGGGATCGTCGCTGGCACCCCCGTTGCGGCCATGCAAGGTATTGGTTTGCGCCAGTAGAAGAAAAGGAATCGCCAGCAAAAGACAGAGTCGCCTCATCCATGAACTCCGATGACCGGAACAATCTGCTCGAGGCAATTATAAACGGGGTTTTTCTTTGGACTTCAAGCTAAAGCGCGAACCGGCCATTTTTCACCCAGCCGGACGGGAGGGTGGCACCCCCGGGAGTTGCGGGGGCGGCCAACCGTACCGGCCGCAACAGGCCACACCCACGACCTTGGCCGGGACTGGCGCCATCGGTAGAAATCTGTCGGGCACGCTGTTAGTTTAGACGTTCAGGACCTCGTTTTTGGTTAGCGCTGTCGTACCCTCACCGGGAGTAAGTGTCGCCGTCGACTTTATAATTTGAAAGACAACTAGGAATTCGATCTCGTTCTAGCACGGGTCACGGTCCCGACCATCCGCAGGAGGAGTGCCCGGTCCCCCTCGGACATTCTAGAAACTGCTATTTGGTACTTCCTGAGTATCCGGTTGCCTTTCCCCTGAGATGCCCAATCTTCCTTTTGGACTTTTGAAGGTTGTCCGAGTTTCGTAGATTCCTCATCCTGGTAGAACAAGTGGTAGAGGGGTGTCTCTAGCGCTCGGGTGATTTTTTCGAGTGTCTCAAGCGAAGGGACCGTATGACCGTTTTCTACTCGCGAAATGTAACATCTCCGCAATCCAGTCCGATCTTCAATGTCGCCTTGAGAAAGCTTCTTGGTCTCACGAAATTGCCGGATTCGTTCCCCCACATGCATGGGTTGTCTCCTCCTAAGGAAAGACACCTATTCGGTATCATACGGTATCCCATCCAGTCAATATATTTAATGCTAAACACTGCCGGAATGGACGGTCAAGATTTGCACAGGTTCAACCGTTGACACTTCAAAAGCGCAGGTGTTTACTCCCCTTCTGGTTGCCATGCAGACCGCACAAGAATTCAATGCCGAACTCCAGCGAAGGCATGCAATGTGGCAGGAGGTACAGGGCTTCGCAGCCGAAACACGCTACACAGCGAACTACGCCATCAAGAGATATTGCAAATATTTGGGGGACAAACCGGCGACCAGGGCGACTCACTTCGACATCCAAGACCACTTATACAAATTGGCAAAGAGTGGTATCGCTCCAGCTACTTTGGCTACCCGCCTTTCCTCTTTACGGGGCTTCTACGACTTTCTCAATATGGGCGGCATGGTCAAATGGGTAGCACCGCGACTGGTTAGCCTAACCAGGAAACTCCCAAAGCCACCCAGGGTTCTCACGGAAGAGCAGGTCTTTAGATTAATCGCCAAAGCTTCAACAGATCACGAACGGGCCATGGTAGAGGTTCTTTACGGGACTGGATGTAGAACCGGTGAACTCACAAGTATGAAGGTAGAGGACGTTGATTTTCGTGCCATGCGGATCAAGGTCTGCGGCAAGCGCGGAGTCCGCTTCGTGCTTTTCGGACCCATGGTGGCCAAAGTGCTGCGAAAATACGTCGGCAAGCGAACGGAGGGCTATCTGTTCATCAGCAATTTCCCGGTGGCTCGATTACGAATCACGCGGAATGCCACGGGGGGGTGGCGCTGTCGCTGGAACGTCTACGGCAAGGACGGAGTCTTCAAATGTTACGGTCACGGACGAATTGACCGCTCTGAAAAATTGACCTATCCGCAGGCACTGGCCAGATTTAGAAAGCTGTCCCGCTCCGACCGGATCACCCGCCCGCTTGGACTAAGACCACTCCAGACGAGCACCATCGCCAGACAAATCAGGGCTCTGGGAGAGCGGGCAAGGGTCAATGCGACGCCGTATTCACTGAGACATAGCTATGCGACTCATCTTCTTGACCACGGGGCCAATCTGCGGGCCATTCAGGAACTCATGGGACATCGGAGTCTCGACAGCACCCGGGTATATACACAAGTCAGCAAGCACATGCTCATGGATACCTTGGCGCAATGTCACCCACTTTGTGTCGACGCAGAAAAATGAAATATCGATCTTCCGCCGAGGGAGTACAACATGGGACGCGGCCACACGGGGAACAAAGATGATTCAATAATTTGGTTCGGATCTAAAGAAATACGCCGTAAACTCCGCCGGTCCTTGCCGCCTGAATACTTTAATCGGTTTCCGCTATATTTCCAGCAGTACGGGTGTATCCATTGCAAGCGGAGAAACGTTCCACACTGTGCTAACGGACTGTGCGCGGCGTGCAGCGCTCTGATCAGGCTACGCTTTGACAGAATTGGCAAGCGATTGAGCCGAGAAAAGCAACCTCCCAAATCCGAACGCGCGACTGTCTATCTGCGGAAAGTTACGTCCGCCCGACAGCTATTGGAAGACATGCTCGGCGACCCAGCAAATAAAAAGTTCTTACCGGGAAAACGCTTTCTTCTTCCTGTCAATTACCTGGCGAAACAATCGAATCATCGTGTGTTCAGCAGCGACTTCGACACCGGAACGGTTTCTTGGAAGCGGATAAATTAGATCCACCCAGTATGATCTGTCTCACCACCACGAAATATCCCGCGAATGAAGAATTGGTACGGCGGTATCGTCGCTGGCTGTTCGCTCAGAAATATTCGGCCTGTTCGCAGTACGCGTACCCACGAGCAGTGTCACAATTTGCAGAATTCCTCAAATCGAAAAGCTTCTTGGAAGTAGACCATCTCGATGTTCAAGAATTCCTGGCGGAATGTGCGGTCCATGGGCGTCAACCGAGGAGTATCCGGGGTCAGTTATACGCCTTGCGAATCTTCTTTGACTTTCTGAATCTCGGGGGCCTTGTCAGATGGGTCCCACCTCGCGTCGTTACGATGAGGCCCATCAAGCGGCACTTACCAACTGTCCTTACGAGATCACAGGTAAAGAAGGTCTTTAGCGCAGCCATTTCAGACCATGAACAGGCGCTGCTCGAAGTGCTCTACGGAACGGGGTGCAGACTCGGAGAAATTCGCACAATGAAGGTGCAAAACGTTGATTTTGAAAATCGCAGAATTTCGGTGCAAGGAAAGTGCGGAAATCGGTATGTATTGATGACCCGTTCCGCTGCCAAGGCATTGCGAACCTACTTCAAGGGGCGGGAGCGGGGATACGCCTTTGTTGTGCAATGGCCTCGGCAGCGTGTCCGGCCTCAACGTACGAAGTCCGGACAGTGGTGGTGTCGTTGGAAGGTCTATAACGAGCGAGGAAAAGTTATTCGAGAAAACAGGGGGTTTATCGGAAAGAAAAAGAGTAAGAAATACGCGGAGGCGTTGCATTACTTTTCCAGCCTTGCATCCCGAGATCGACTGCAGCGACCCATTGGGCTATTTCCGCTCTCTCCCTCGGTACTCCAAAAGCAAGTTCACAGGATTGGTCTTCGAGTCGGACTTAAGGTCTATCCGCATTCTTTTCGCCACGCCTTTGCGACACATCTGCTCGATAATGGAGCCGACTTGCGTATCATCCAGGAGTTGTTGGGTCACAGGTCTATCCGGAGTACCGAAATTTACACGCACATCAGCAAGAAACAACTTCAGCAAAACTTTGATCAATGTCATCCCAAACCTTAGTGAAGCCGGCGATTCAGGTAGGTGCTGAATGTTGGATCGAAAAAGAACCGCTCCCCAAAAGCTCAAAATCTTTTTGCCTTGGTTCCTTAACAAGGAGCTTTTGGGCAGGATTCAAAAGCTGCTGCCGTACTATTATCACGCAAGATTTCGTCTCTATTTCAATCGCTATGGCTGCATGCGCTGCGGCAAAAAGAACGTGATGTACGGCTGCAACGGGCTCTGCACCAAGTGCCTGGCACTGATAAGTGACAGGTTGAAGCGGTCGGATCGGGCAATGAAACGGCGCTACGGCGTCGATCCGGCATCCGCCTCGCGCGCGCTCCTCAGGCGAATGATGAGTGCAAGAGAATTACTTGCCGACATCAGGCCACGGAACATGGATTTCCATGGTGCGGCTGACCCTCCGGAGGGCGACGTCTGAAGCTTTTGTTAGACATGAGAGAGGGCTTCACAAGCTTGGGGTTCGACAGTCCCAAGGACACGTATCCCTGTGAACTCGTCACCGGCCGATTTCGTCAACCCCTACAAAAAGTTTCCTAACCGTGGGTTTGGCATAGGTTGTCTTCCTTCCAGGACTAGGAACCAACCAGTTGGCAGGTGGTAAGCTTACCGGCCAGAAGTGCGGAGACGGGGATTCAAATTCACATGCAATCGAAAACCGGCCGTCTTCCGCCATCTCGATGCGCAATACTCTGCCGGTCGCAACAATCTCCGTCCTTACATTGCTAAGACGAATTTCTTGTCCCCGAACCACCTCAATTCCTACGTCCAATAGGCCGCCGTGAGCATTGACTACGCGGGTGTGGCACTCCGTGCCGATTCGCCTATTTCCGGGCATCATGGCCGACAGCATGACCGGCATTCGCAGTACCACGCGGTCGCTCCGGCGCCGGTTCCGCTCCTCTAATACATCGGTAGTTCTTTCTGCGTTCGATTCATTCGTATGGTCTGACATGTCGCTCCGGTCTCCTGATTCACAAATGCCGCCGCATTGTCCGGCCGGCGATCATGAGACCAATCGCCACGGCAGCCGCACCCGCAATGAGGTAAATGTCCATGTACCATTCAGAGTGGGCCATCGATTTGTCTAGCAAAAAGGTTCCCGCCAAGAAGAAAATGGGTGAAAAGAAAATGCCGAGATTGCGGTCTTTTCTCATCGGAGCCTGCAAAACACCGCTGAGTTACATTTGGTCGAATATATACATCTGTAGACTCCTCTAATTTAACTTTATCTATGTATTACCCTTCACAATTGCGGGGGCTGCTTGCTCAAAACAACAACAGGGCGGGCACCAGATAGCGATAAACCTGTTTCCCCGCACAATTTTGCAAGTAGCGCAGTTTTCGCGAGACCATGCCCCAGGGGATAGGCTTCTCTTATCAAGGAATGAGTTTTCGGGAACAGCAAGCGGAACAAGGCGTGCCGAACTGGGCCATTTCCGGACTCTCGATTCTCTTCGTGTTTCTTATTCTGGCGGCGCTCTATGAGAGCTGGACGCTTCCGTTCAGCGTGCTGCTGAGCACGCCGGTCGCGATTCTTGGCGCGTATCTGGCCTTGACCATGCGTTCGCTTGAAAATGACATCTTTGCGTCCGTTGGCTTGATCCTGTTGATTGGGTTGCCCGCGAACAACGCGATCCTCATCGTCGAATTCGCGGTGCTGCACTACCGTCACGGCAAAAGGATTGCGGAATCGGCTCTGGACGCGGCCAGGCTGCGCTTCCGTCCCATCGTCATGACGGAGCTCGCGTTCATCTTCGGTTGCCTCCCGCTGTGGACGACATCGGGTTCCGGGGCGGTGGCGGCTGGCAAGAATAATCCTCCGGATTGCTGTCGGGTCAATTTCCTCCAGACATCGTTCTTCGTATTCCGGGAAAGGCATAAGGTCATCGAGGCCAGCTTCTGTCCCCACCCTCACGCCCTGGAAAAGCTGCCCTCCGAACTCGTTCTAATGGAAGTGCAGATGCCGGAGACGGTCGGCTTCGTGGCAAGCGGAGGTCTCCGGTTCCGGTGAGCGCGAAACCGGGACGCGCGTTCCCCTGATCGGTATGGCCGCCGACGCCATGGTCGGGAATCGTGGTCGCGTTGCCTCGCCGGGCGAATGGCCCGCTCCCTCTCCAAATTCCCCTGCCCCAGGGGAGCTCTTCGCTGCGATCGAAGCCTTCCTCATTGATCGGAAGAATCCGGTGGCGGCAGGGACCTGTTCGCGTTTTGGCTACCCATTGCTTCCACCCTTTCTTCCTCCTTCCGCCCTTCCTTCCGCAAAGCCTGCGCCGGTCCGCCGCTTCCTCTGCTCAAGGGTCTTCGCTGCGCTCCGATGAACGGCCACCGGTGTGGCCGCCCTTGACAGCGCGGACGGCCCGGCGCCCGGAACCTCCAGGAAGGGCGTTTGTTTTTTCTGGCCGTAAATCGCACGGCCGGAAACGACAAAAAAAGAATGCTGAGCGAAGGAGACCGTTCATGAAATCCGAGGAAGTCCATCAGATCGCGACCAAGGCCATCGAGGAGCTCGCCGTAGCTCTCGAATCGGGACGAAGCGAGTCCCTCGCTGCTTATCTCAAAGCCATGGGGTGCTTCCACCGTTACAGCCTCCACAACGTCCTGCTCATCGCCCTGCAGCGGCCGGCGGCGACCCATGTGGCGGGGTTTCATGCCTGGAAAAGACTCGGACGATTTGTGCGGAAAGGCGAACGCGGGATTTTCATCCTCGCCCCGATCGTCCGGAGCAAAACGGCTCCCCCCGAGGGCGAGGAGAGTTCCGAGCGCGTCCTAGCGGGGTTCCGAGGCTGTGCCGTCTTCGATTACAGCCAGACCGAAGGACGGGAGTTGCCCGCGATCGGACGCGTCGAGGGCGACCCCAGCGGCAATCTGGACGCGCTCGCGGCCTTCACCAAGGTCCAGGGAATCTCCTTGCGGTACGACGAAGCGATCGCGCCCGCGCGCGGGATTTCCGAAGGAGGGAAAATCACCTTGCTGCCGGGTATGCCGCCCGCAGAATTGTTTGGAACCCTGGCGCACGAACTCGCCCACGAACTGTTGCACCGCCAGAATCCAGCGGCAACCACGAAACGCCAGCGCGAAACGGAAGCCGAAGCCGTGGCCTTTGTGGTCTCGCACGCCATCGGGTTAGAAACCGGAACGGCCTCGCAGGACTACATCCAGCTCTACCGCGGGGATGCCGGGCTCCTCCGGGATAGCCTGGAAAACGTGCGGAACGCAGCTTCGAAAATCCTCACGGGAATTCTGCCGCCTTCCCCGCTGCCGCCGGCTGCCCCTGCGGACGCCGCGTAAGGAACTGGAATGCTGGCCCATCGTTCCCGCCTTCAAGGCGCGTTAAGACTTTGCACCGCATGGCCCTTTCCTTGCCTCGTCGATCGGCACGAACCGTTCTTCTTCAATGCTCATGGCCACTGCGGTCACGCGACCGACGACCGAAACGTCGTCCGGGTAGCGGAAGGTTTGCGTCTGTTCGCCGGAGTCGGGATGCGGAATCAGCGTCAGCACGCCGTTCTTCACTTCGCACCAACCGCATCGATACCCGTGGCGGATATCCAAAAAATAGATGGGCCGGGCGAAATGCGATTCGCTCGAGATTTTCTGGAAGGGGCCTTTCTTGACGCGATTCTGCTTCGTGTCGATCCGCACGAAGGAACCCGGCGGCAGGAGCGGCACCATACGGCGATCCTCCATTCCGATGTAACCGTAGAGCGATTGTTGGAGGCCGAACCGGCGCAGCAACGGCACCGGAACGCTGCCCCAGATGTCCACAATCCCGGTCAGAAGATTGGTCTCCTCGGTGGGAATGTCGCCGCCATCTTCTGTTCCGGATGAATCGCTTCCCGGCGGCGCGAGGGATGGCCTCAGCAATTGGGTGGTGGGCGGCCGGTAGGCGGGATGCTGTTTGAGAATGTCGCCCGGGGCGACGCCGTACAGCTTGTGAATTTCGTAGAGGTCCATCCCGTAGATTTCGGCGAGGGTCACCATCTTGAAGCTTCCCGGTACGAAGCGCCCGGTCTCGACATCGGTGATCCAGGTGCGGGACACCGCCAGAAACGGGTTGTGCCGTTCGGCCGCCAGCTCGTGGCTGATGCGCTCGACGTCGCGCGCGCTGAGCCCCAGGCGCTCCCGGATGCGCCGCAACCTGGCGCCGGCCTGCACGTTCCTTTCGGACCGGTTCATGGCACCGCATCCTACTACCGCAACTGCCAATTGTCGAGAAGCGTACGGAATTAACGCAAGGGCCGCGAAACGAGCCTGTCCTCAACTGCGGACACCTTCAAAAATCGCAACACTTCCTATCGCCGTTCCTTCACGCTACCGGCAGTCATCCAGTGGACTCGCATGGCGGAGCAGGCGCACGCCCCGTCGCACCCGATGAATCCCGGACACCCCTCTTTTGCCACGACCGCGCCCCGCCCTTCGGTCCAAGCCACCGCTCACGCGGTGCGCGACCTCCTTCGCGAGAAGGGATTGACGCTCTATCGCGCCGCCCTCCTGACACGCGCGCGATATCCCGGGAAAGCGGCTTGGCACATCCGGCGCAACTTCTATTTTCAATTGCGTTCGGGTTTGACTCCTCGCTTCGAACAGGTCGTGGGGCTGGCCGAGGTAACGGGCGCGCCCATCGAGGATTGGCTGCGCGTCCTGGGCTTTCCACTCGGCGAGATCCCTCGGCTCCAATCGGGCTTGGACCGGCCGCGCACGGCCTTGATCGAAGCGGAGCTTGTTGATCCGGAACTCCGGCTGCCCTCGCTACACGATCGCCGTCCGCAAGCGGCCCTTCCCGCCATGGCTCCCTTGAGCGAACGGCTCGAACAAACCGGCTCGGAATCGGCCTCGCTGCTCCTCGCTCGCGCGCGCCACGACTTTTTCTACGCCAAGATCGGCGCGGAAGACCGGACGGCGTTTTCCGAGCTGTCCCCCGGAAGCATTGTCCGGGCCGACCCGCGGCTGGTCCGCTCCCTTCTTCCGCAATCTCCCGGAGAGCTTTCGCCCCATCTCTTTCTCTTGGAATCTCGGCGTGGCGTGTTCTGCGCCAGCCTTCGCTGGGTCGCTCCGAACCGGTTCGTCCCGGCGATGCCCGACCCGCGCATGGCGATAACGGATTTTCTCTCCGGCGCCCGCTTGCGCATTCTCGGCGTGGTCGACTGGGAGTTTCGATTTCGGAGAGCTTCGAAAGCGAAGCCCGGTCGGGGCGGCCTCCTTTTGAGGAACGGCGCCGCGGAAGGCAACCCCGTTCCCGGCCAAGACGGACCGCGATCGGGTGCGTTTCTGAAGCGAGCGCGCCTCCAGGCGGGCCTATCGTTCCGCGCGGCTTCCGAGATGAGCCGGAAGATTGCAGTGCTTCTCGAGGATTCCCGCTACTTCGCTTCCCCCGGAACGCTCTCCGACTACGAGGCGGATGAAAGAATGCCGCGGCATCTCCACAAGCTGTTCACCCTGTCGATCGTTTATGCGGTCCGCTTCCGCGATCTGTTAAATTCCTACGGGATCGAGCTTGAGAGGAACGGTTCCCGCAACCGGAAACGCGCTGCAAGCCGCGAGCGCCCAGAGGGGCTTTCACCCAGTTTCCTCGGAGACCTCGCTGCGCGATTCGGCGGCCTTCCCCTGTTCCTGGCGGGGGCGCTGCCTGCACTGACCGGACTCCCCCGCCTCTCCGTGCGCGACGCGTTTTGGGTAGGCGGGCAGGCGCAGCGGCATCCGGCGCTCCGAGGTGCCCTCCTGGTCCTCATCAACCGCCGCAGCAAACGTCCTCGTTTCGATCGTCACGCGCCCTTGCGCGACCAGCCGACTTACCTTCTCCAAGAGCGCGGCGGCTCCTGCTTGCTGGCGAGTTGCGCGATCGTGGACGGCCGCCTCCTCGTGTATGACGATCCCGGAGCTCAAGTACCGGAGCGGCCCGTTCCCCGGGACGCGGAGGTTCTGGGCGAAGTCGTGGCCATCGCGCGCAATCTCTTGCGTCCCACATGACGCGCGCTTGCCGGGACCGGTCGGGTCCACTCTTTCGGGCAACCTGGAGCAAGAAGGCGAACGGTCGCTGTGATTTTTCGCGCACAGCTCGGACCTCGCCGGCATAGCCGTTCGTAACGGCGCGGCGAAGTTCGCCTTTCAATTCCCACTTTCGAAGGCCTCCATCCATCGGTCTAAGGTGCGATCGTGTCGTTCGGGCGGTCCGATCCGATACACTCGCAATTCCTCCTGATACCGTTGCCGCAGCTTCTGACTGTCCAATCGCTGGGGTTTGAAGAGGTCGTCCGCGTCGTCTAGATCCTTTTGCGAGGCGCGTTGCAGCTTGGACAAAATGAAGCCGTAGGCGTCCGGAACGAGCAAATTGCGTTTCGCGAATTGCCCCTGTGCCAACGCCTGCAATCGCGACTCGTACTCCTCCGGGAGTACAACAACCTGAACCCCCTGCAAATAGACCCTGTGCTTCCCGTGCAACGGAGAGTCTCGGTCGGCACTGTTATAAACCGTCAAGCAGCAATCCTGGCCGACCCGCACGCCACCAGGACAAAAATGCGAACGGCAGCCCTCTCCTTCCCTCCCAACTCCGATTGCCTATCCGCTTCAAAACGAAGGCGTTTTTTCGAATAGGGCACGTTCCCGAATTGCTTTTCGAACCAGTGGACGGCGCTGCCCTTTTCTGCGACCCTCGCCGCGTTTGCCAAACCATTTCTTCCACGGAGTCTCCCGTGATGAAAGTTTCCGATGAAGTGCGCGCGACGCACGGCCCGGATGGAGCCGTCGTTCTCGATATCCGGCAAGGGCTGATGTTCCGCCTGAATCCTGTTGGGTCCCGCATCCTCGAACTTCTCCAACAGGGCCACAGCGAAGAAGAGATCGTCGCCCAGGTGAGCCAGCAGTTTGACGTGAGCCGTGACGTGGTTACAGCCGACTTGACTGAATTTCTGGCGAATCTCGAGAAGTATCGCCTGGTTGTTTCCAACCGCCCAGAGGACCTTTCTCCCGATGAACGAGCGGCGCGATGAGTACGCCAACCCAATTCGATCACGATTTGTTTCGCGTTCTTCTTTTCCGGAACTGCGGGAGAGACGTTCTCTTGGAATTCGCTCCCAACGGATTCCGCCTCCCCGTGGTGCTCATCCCAAGACATACCCGGGCCGCGGAAGAAATCACAGCCGCAATCAAGAGCTTGTGGAACCTGGACACGTACTGTCTTTTCGAGCTCCCGAATGCCGTATCCTCCGGAGCCCGACTTCGCACTCACATCGTAGAAGTCTGTGAGACGCACGCGAACGCTCCTTCGGGAATGCAATGGCTGCCGGCGAGTTCACTCTGCTCCGGGAGTTTCGTGGACGCCGGGGAATACGGAACGATCGAGGCATCGCTCGCCGCACTTGAGAATTACCGAACGGGATGCCTTGCCGGTGCATTCGGAAGGCTGGGGTGGTTTCGCGAGGTAAGAGAGTGGGTTCGTGAACGAGCATCCGCCGTAGGCCTAACTCTAATGGAAAACTTCCGGCAGTTGAATGCGAGCCCAACCTTCAGCTTGATTCGCTTTGAAACCAACGGACCGGCGTTGTGGTTCAAGGCCGTTGGTGAACCGAACCTGCACGAATATCCCATCACACTCAAACTCGCTGCCACATTTCCGGAGTTTGTACCTAAGCTTCTCGGAGCAAGGCCCGATTGGAATGCTTGGCTGGCCGAGGAAGCCGATGGCGAAGAGCTTTGCGCTGGCTCGACACAAGGCGTCTGGGCCTTTGCAGCCGAAAACCTCGCGCTTTTACAGATCTCCTCGTTCGGCAGACGATTCGAACTCATCGGAGCAGGCTGCAAAGACCTGCGGCCCTGCAGTCTGGCACCTTTAGTCGATCCGTTTCTGACAGTGATGAGCGGTATCATGCGCCGCCAGACAAGCCAACGCGCCGAACCGCTTTCGACCGCGGAACTGCACAAGCTTGGCAGCGACCTCGCATCCTCTTTTCGCGAGTTGGAACAATCGGCGATCCCGAATGCCTTGGGCCACCTCGATATGAACCCTGGTAATGTGGTCGTGTCAAAGTCACGTTGTACATTTCTCGACTGGGCAGAGGCCTATGTTGGGCTCCCATTTTTGAGCTTCGAGTACTTGCTCAACCACTTCCGGCGATTCCAAGGCCTCGATCGTTCACGCGAGCGGTCGATGCGATCCGCCTATGCACGCTCCTGGACCTGTTTCGGCTCCTGGAAAGACATCGCTTCCGCGTTCCGTGTAACACCTCTGCTAGCTGTATTTTCCTATGCCGTAGAAGGCATGCGATGGAACGAGCCACAACGAGGAAACCCGGAAACCGACGCTTATCTTCGGGCGCTGACACGCCGGATGAAAAGGGAAACCGAAAAGCTTCACGAACGGGAGCTCCCATGTACCCTGTGACAGCGCCTCCGTTCTCTGCCCTGGAGCCTGTGATCGACATCCTGCACGGCATTCCGTTCACCGATCCCTATCGCTGGCTCGAAGATCAGAACTCCCTGGAAACTCGTGCTTGGATTGAGGAGCAAACGCGCTATGCCCGCGCCTATCTCGATCACATCCCCGGCCGCGAACGCATTCGCGCGCGCGTGCAGGAACTTTTGGATGTCGAGACCTTCGATTCGTTCCTGAAGTGCGGTCGCCGTTACATCTTCCGGAAACGTCTTCCCGGAAACGAGCAACCTTCGATTTATTTAAGGGACGGAATCGAAGGCCAGGATCGGCTTTTGGTCGATCCAGCTCTGCGCCACACGACTCCGTTCACCTCCGTCAAACCCCTCAAAATCTCACGCGATGGGTTGCTGCTTCTCTACGAAGTAAAACAGGGTGGCGAGCGTGCCGGCACATTTGAAATCCTCGATGTGGCCAACCGCCGCGTACTACCCGACAAACTTCCGCACGGCTACCTGCGGGGATTCGCCTTTGCCCCCGACAACAAAAGTTTCTATTACGTCCACGAAACCGCAGAGGGAGGGGACCGGCGGTATCACGCGGCGTTTCATCACATCCTTGGTACGGACCGCCGAACCGATCGGGAAATCTTCCGCGCGGGCGAGGGAGAAAAACTTCGGTTGGTTTTAGTTTCCAGTATCCGGACGCTCGGCTTCCTCGTCTATCACTTTCAGGAAAAAACCTACACGGACTTTTATCTCCTTGGGATGGGAAGCACGCAATCGGCCATTCCCGTGCTTCGCGACGCGGAGTATCGATTCGCGCCGCGCCTCTTGCCGGGGCGAATCTTCGCCATGATCGATGAACAATCGGCGAACGGCAGGGTGGTCGAAGTGCAGCCGCGAAAAAATCAGAATCCGCTTTACTTCGAGCTCGTTCCTGAACAAAACGTTCCTCTTCGCCGATGGGAGGTAACTGCCAACCAAGTCCTAGCGTCTTACGTCCGAGGAACGCGCACCGAAATCCGCATCTACGACCACCTTGGGAATTACGCCTTCGACCTTCCGTGCAGCCAAGGATACACCACTCGCATAGCAGCGAGCAGCATCGACGACGATGATCTGCTCCTCGAACGCGAGTCCTTCACGCAACCGACCGAAATCCTGCACTATAACGCTTCCGCCGGAGCTTTCTCCACCTGGGCTCGTCGATCCGGATCACTTAACACCGCCGAGTACGGCTGCGTTGAGGTCAGCTTCTCTTCCAAGGACGGCACCGCGATTCCGATGTTCTCGGTTGGCCGCCGTGACGCGCTCGAGCAAGGCGCGCAGCCTGTCGCGATGACTGCCTACGGTGGTTACGGTGTGCCTATGACGCCGCAGTTCGGCGTGCTCGTAGCCTATTTGATGGAGCGCGGTTGTCTATTCGCCTTGCCAAATATCCGAGGAGGCTCGGAATTCGGTGCATGTTGGCATGTCGCAGCGAAACGGCAACACCGGCAAGTAGCCTTCGATGATTTTCTCTCGGCAGCCGATTGGCTCAAGCAAACCGGTCGAGTTGCGCCAGACAAACTTGCCATCTTCGGAGGTTCAAACTCGGGACTACTGGTAGCCGCAGCCGCAACGCAACGACCGGAGTTGTTTCGGGCCGTCCTCTGTATCGCTCCGATCCTCGACATGCTTCGATATCATCTTTTCGACGACGCACACCTCTGGAAAGAGGAGTTTGGGACCGCAGAGAATGCTCAAGATTTCGCGGCCTTGGCCAGTTATTCCCCGTATCACGCGGTCCGCGACGGCATTGCCTACCCCGCCGTCATGTTCGTCTCGGGCGATGCCGACCAGAATTGCAACGCTCTCCACGCGCGCAAGATGGTAGCGCGTCTTCAATCGGCTTCTTCGTCCCCGAACCCCATTTTTCTCGACTACAACCCGTATCGCGGGCATTCGCCTGTCCTGCCATTGAGCGTTCGCGTGGACGCCCTTACCGACCGGTTGGCGTTTCTTTGCGACCGGCTTGGGCTCGCGATATGAAGGAGGCCTAAAGAGATGTCCCTGCTTTTCTGGAAGGCCTTTTGGAACCTGATGTCTTTCGATCTCTATCTCCTTTGGGGCGATTTCGCTCGGTTGCGCAACCACGTTCGGAGGTATCCCGTCCGCGCACAACGCATCACCCCGGAGAGTGTGAATCAAATTGTCTCCGCCGTAGACCGGGCCTCTATCTGGTATTGGAAGCAAGTCCTCTGCTTGCAGAGGTCAGCAGCCACAGCATGTTTGCTCAAAAGCCATGGCCTCCGCGCTGAGCTCGTCATCGGATCGCAATCGCTACCCTTTAAAGCCCATGCCTGGGTGGAAGTTGAAGGCCAAGTCGTCAACGACAAACCATACGTGCGGGACATTTACGCAGTTTTGGATCGCTGCTAGGCGCCAAGAGGTCGATGCTATGAGCCCGCAATTTGGAATTTGGAAATTCGACGGGGGTTCCTTGCCGACCAGCGATCTGGAGCGAATGGGCTCGATGCTGGCAGCGTACGGCTTGGACGACACACATGGCCACGATGCACCTGGCATGCACATTCGTTACTGCGGCTTCCACACAACCCGGGAATCACGGCGAGAGTCTCAGCCTTGCAGTCTCCTCTCAGGTTCTGTTGTAACCTGGGACGGTCGCCTTGACGACCGCAAGCGATGGATCGAACCTCTCCGAGGAGCGGTTTCCGAGCAAAGCTCCGATAGCGAGATCGTATCGGCTGTCTGGGAAATCTGGGGAGTCGAAGCCCTGCCGAAGATGGTCGGCGACTGGGCGCTGTCGGTGTGGGATGCGCGAAAGCAAGCTCTTCTTCTCGCGAAAGACTTTGCTGGGACAAGGCAGCTCTTTTACAGGGTTTGCGCGAACGAAATCCTCTGGTCGAGCATACTGGATCCCCTGATCGAGTGGCCGGGAGATCCTCTCGATATTGAGGAGGAGTACGTCGCTGGTTGGCTGGGTTTTCTACCCAGGGCCGACCTGACACCGTATCGAGGGATTCAATCGGTTCCCCCCTCGTGTTACGTCCTGGCGACCCGCTCCGGCATCACGATCCGCGAGCACTGGTGCTTTGACCCTTCTGTCCAACTTTACTACCGCACTGATGCAGAATATGAGCAACATTTCCGCATCGCGTTCGCCGAGTCTATAAAGCGTCGCTTGCGGTCCGAGCAGCCCATACTTTCAGAATTGAGTGGAGGGATGGATTCCTCGTCCATCGTCTGTGTGGCGGACTCCCTCCTGGCCCGTGGTGAAACTGATGCTCCCCGCCTCGACACCATCTCTTACTATGACGATCGTGAACCGAATTGGAACGAACTTCCCCTTGTAAAGGAAGTCGAACAAAAACGAGGCCGCGTAGGTTTCCATTTGAATGCTCGCCCCACAGAAGGCTCTTCTGCCTTTCCGGCGTCGGCAGAGTGCCGGATTGCACCCGCCTATTGCAGGGCTTCTCAAACGCATGCCGCGAAAGCCTCCCTTTTGCGCACAGAAGGGTACCGCGTGCTCCTTTCGGGGCTCGGCGGCGACGAGGTCCTAGGCGGAGTGCCGGCACCCGGCCCGGAGCTTTCGGATGCACTCGCCGCCCGGGAATTCCACCAGCTCTACCGAAAACTCACCTTGTGGGCGATCGTCCAACGCAGACCCGTGCTCCATTTGTTCGCCGATATCGTCAATTCCTTCCTGCCGAGAGCTTTTGCTTCACTTCCTCCGCACCTAAAGCCGCCCCGTTGGCTCGCGCCTCGGTTTGTACGCCAGTACCGCCAAGCACTCGAAGGCTATGAAACGCGCCTCCATCTGACGGGTCCCCGGCCAAGCTTTCAAGAGAACGTAAGCACCTTCGACGTGATACGCCGGCAGCTCGGCTGTCAATTCCCTTCGCGAGAGTTTCCGTCCGAAACACGCTATCCCTATCTCGACCGCGACCTGGTGGTTTTCCTGTATTCCATTCCCCGCGAGCAAATTGTGCGGCCCGAGGAACGGCGTTCTCTCATGCGCCGGGCCCTTCGGGACATCGTTCCCGCCGGAATCTTGAACCGGAAGCGTAAGGCGTTCGTCGTTCAAGCGGCCATCCAGGTGGCGAATTGGAGAATGCAAGAGATGCGCGGGGAGATGCTGAGCGGCGAACTCGGCATCGTGAATCCCAAAGCACTTGCCGCCGAAGTGGAAGATGCGCGTAGTGGCAAGACCGTCAACGTCGTGGCAATCCTTCGCGCTCTCGAACTGGAATGTTGGCTCCGCCATCGAGCAGGCACAAACGCTTTCGGCAATCGAACGCTAGAACATCCGGCGAAATTTGCATTTGAGCCCGCACGCGGGAGAACGCTATGAGAGCATGGCTCGCGTTTTTTCCCGTGATGGCAGCTACGATTCTTGCTGCCGCGGGCTTAGAGCTCGGAAGGTCACAAGAAGTTCTGGCTCAAGAGCCGGAGGCGGGAGACTTCGCCTACCATGAAACGCCTCCGACAAGGCCTCTTCCGAAGACGCGACGGCCCCCCTCTTTCCGCCGCAATCCGCCAGGGCACGTGGCCTATTGCCTGGCCCGACGCATCCCTGGGCTTCTATACCAGGAACCGTGCTTCTGCCACTGCAATCGCTTCGCGAACCACAAAAGTCTTCTCGATTGCTACGTCGAAGACCACGGCATGGCGTGCTACACATGCCAAGCCGAAGTGATCTTTTGCTACGAACAGAGCCTTCGTGGCCGCAACGCAGTCGAGATTCGCGAGGAGCTTTACCAAGACGAATGGAAAAAACTTTCGCTCGAAGACTATGTTCACTCGTTCCCAAAGCAAAAATGCCGGGCAGCGGGGAAGAGAGAGTAAGAGCGTTTCAGAGATTCAATCCCTGCGGATTGAATATAGTAGAGTTGAAGGAGGATCACATGAAGTACGAAAAGCCAACCATCACCTTCGAGGAGCACGCCATCCGCGTCATCCAGAAGGTCAATAAGCCGAACATCCAGAGCGACAACTGTGAGAGTTCGACCGCGAACGCGTACGAAGCCGACGAATAGCACCGGCCCACGGGGTGCCCGGCATGTTCCGGGCACCCCGTTTTTCCGATCTGCGACTACGGTGGGCGCTCGCCTTCTTCCACGCTCGTGCGAGCAAACACACGAACCTTCAACTTCAGAAGTTCACTGGTCGGAGAAAAACAACCGGCCATTTCAACCCGAAACTTCATGCGAACCGCATTGAACATCGCCGAGCGTGCGGGAATGCGGTCCCCGGTAATGTCCCCGGATAAATCCCAGATCACACCGGCCGGTGAATTGTCCGAACCCGCGTTCCACGGAGTCACCTTGCAACCGGACGAACCGACCCCTTCCGCAACGAGATGGATGGGTGTCCAGATCGGCAAGTCGCCATCGTTGATGAGCCGCAGATCAAGTTCCAGAATTCCGGTCGTATGGTCAAAGGACTGAGAACCACCAAAAACCAGTTGCACCTGATTTGTGACTTCGTGCAAGGTGTCTCCGTGGTTCGACACCTGTGGGGCGCTCTGCTCCGTATGGGCCTCGTCAATCCACGCGGCGTAGAGTTCCTGCCCTGACTTGTCCACACCCAGCCCCGCAGCAAAGAAATCCTCGTCGATGGCGATCAGCCCGTCAGAGCGCCAGATTCGGCCCGAGAGTGACCGCACCGTGACGTTGATAGTAGAGGGACCAGGCGACGAAATCCCGCGACTGATTGGCGAATCTTCCATAACCGTCCACAGTGAATCCTCCGTTGGCAGGTAGGGGCTTTGTGCTTTCCAAACATCCATGGTGCAGCAAAGTGACGGTCCCTCGTGAATCATTCCAAACCGCCACGCACCCCCGTGTGTCAGCCACGCCACGCCCAATTCCCCTTTGCTATTGAACGCAATGGACGGCCGGTTGAAACCCTCACTCAGAAGATCACCCATCCGGATGACCTGTTTCGTCCAGCTCCCGCCTTTGTCGGCTGAAATCGCCAATGAGACTTTGCACGCTCCGTCCACCGTGCTGCGATAAATTGCGGCGACGCGGTCTCTCGTCGCATCGTAGGCCATGCCTACATCGGCTAAGCCGCTCGAGCAGGGGTCACCTGCATCCAAGCTTGCAATCCGGCTGGCTACGGGCTGCGAGGTCTCCAGAAATCGCACAAGACCCAAATCAACCTTGGCCTGCTTACGCCCGTAATACAATGCCCCAACCGTTCCATCGGTGAACGAAAAAGCGTGGAACGGATAAACTCCTCGGTATCCCTGCTCTTCGAGATCTTGGTTCAGGAAGGGCCCGCTCACGTGCTTCCCCTCGGCATCGAACACCAATATGCCGATCGTGCCGGCGGGGGATCTCGGATCGTGTGACGTCGCTGAATGTTGGTAAAACGTAATCAATTCGCCGGTGCGCGAACTGACCGACGATGTCGACCAATCCGCCCAACCCGTCTCAAGCGAACTCGTCCAAGTCTCTCCGCCGGAAGTTGAAACAAATAGACGCGTCGTACCAAGGTGGTGGTTCGGTTCCCCGCGATCCATCGCGGACGCTTCGGAAAGAAAGTAAACTCTGTGATGAGGCCCAAACGCGCAAGATTGTTCGGACACCCACGAACTGCGCTTGTCCTCCAAGACGACTCGCCATTGTTTTCCTCCGTCCGCGGACCGATAAACAAATCCCGACAGTGCGTTCTCCCGAGCATCCCAGCGCGACCCGCACAGCAGAAGGTCCGTCGGGTCTTCCGGATCTACCTTCAGTTCGTACCAAGGATGCCAGCCTCTCTCGACGGTCATTGTCGGCGAGCCCAATTGAGCCCCAGCGCGTGAAACGCAGAGTAGAACAAAAACGAAAATATACAAGGAATGCTTCATTGGCGCGGCTTCCGACCCGCCTAGTAAGTGAGTCTCAGCGCGAATTGCAACGAGCGAGGCCCACCGATCTGATAGAGCGGACTCAGTACGCCAAGACTCTGCGCCAAGCTTCCTGTTGCCTGACCAAAGAGATTATTTCCCCAAAAGGTGTTGATGATCCCGAAGTTCGGATGATTGAAGATATTGAAAGCCTCAGCACGGAACTGGAGCTTTAGGCGTTCGTGCAGCGGGAATTCGCGGCGCACTGCGATGTCTGTTTGAAACGCGCCGAATCCGCGCACGAAATTCCGTGGAGCATTCCCTGGCGCGCTCGTTGGATCGCAAGAAAATGGCGTACAGCCTTGCGGAAGGCTGAATGCGCCCGGATTCACCGCCCGGCCTCCCGGAAAGCTCGAACCGTACAGGTAGATGGGTTGCCCCGGAACCAGATCGACCCCAGCATTTTCAAACTGCCCGGTGGCCGGGTTGATCAGGCTCGGTCCATTGAGAGTCACGGGAAAGCCCGTGCGAGCCGAAAGACGTCCGTCAAGGCCCCACCCGTTGGCCAGGAGTCGCACCCACCTCGCACCAGAAACCGTGGGAAGGTCTGCCGACACGGCCCCGGAAAAGTTGTGCCGGACGTCAAAATCGCAATTTCCTCGTTTGTACGGGTAACTCGTGCTCTGCGAGCCATAGTCGAGGCAGTGGGAGAACGTGTAAGACCCAAGCGCGCTGACTCCCCGGCTCAATCGTCTCTGAAACTGAACCTGCAGGGCGTCGTAGTCCGAAGTGAGGCCCGTTTGGAAAAAAGTGACGCTGTCGAACACCGCGTTGTTGACTTGCACGAGATTTTGCTCGAGCAACCGGCGGCCTACTGCGCCGACGTAGGACACCGTCAGCGCTTGGTCTTTCCCGAGAGCCTGTTGCACCGCTCCATTCCATTGGAGTGTGTAAGGCAGCTGCAAATGAGATGGGTAGGCATAGCCCGCGCCGTAGGGCGGAACTGGCGGATAGATGACCGCAGGCACGATTTCAGACAGTGGTGCCGGAAAGCTTGCCGGCGTGCCAACACTCGATCCAAAGAACGTTTGCGCTTCAAAGCCGGGACCGAGATAGCCGTACGAACCCGCTTGCTGTCCTGTGTCGTAGAAGACTCCGAATCCGCCACGGACGACGGTCTCTTGACCAGGGCGGTTCCGGAGCACATACGCGGCTCCCAGGCGTGGAGCAAAGTTGTACCAACTGGTGTTCCACAGAGCTGTCCCTCGAGGCGCTAGCGACAACGAACCAGGATAGGAACCCCGGACCGTGAACGGAAGTTCTCCGTTCGCGGCTCCTGGAGCGGGGTTCACATCCCAGCGCAAGCCGAGCGAAAGGGTTAGCCGCGGGGATACCCGCCATTCGTCTTGGACGAAAGCCGAGAAATTTTGATAGACGGGATAGGCCGGGGAAAAAACGAACGTATTGCCGGAGTCCACGGAGTTTGCTTCAACCGACGCGGCACTTTCGAACTCATAAAGGATACTGGGGCTGTCTTCGCGAACCGTGGGAGTAAGACGACGGTAGTCTAACCCGATTTTCAGGAAATGCTTCACCAAGGAAAAGCTGGCGGTGTCAGTAACATTCCACTGCTGCTGGAAATCCGTATTCCTGCTCTCGGCCAGTAGACCAAAGTAACCAGGAGCGCTCACCAAGACCCCCACTGCGGGAACTGGATCCGCAGTGGTGTTAAGGCCCTGTAGAGCGAGCAAGCTCACCTTTTGGCCCCCACCAAAGCTATCGATCGTCTGAGAAATGACGCCATCGTTCGAACTATAGTTAAACCGAAGTTCATTGTGGACCTTCTGGGAGAGTGTGCCATCGAGGGCCGCTGTGTAGGTATGCACCGTGAAATGAACCCCAGAGACGACTGCGGGATCAGAAAAGTTGCCACCCTGCCGGCTGTTGGCGCTCGAAGGAGTTGCGCTGAAGCGGAAGAATGCGCGCCATTTGTCGGTGATCTGATGGTCCAGCCGAACGCTGTAAGCGTCGATTTGGCTTGGATTCGACCACGTGCCTATAAACTCCGCCAGGCCATTCCCTAAATCGGCGCCATTTGGCGCTGGAAACGCTTGCAGGACAGGCTGCAAGTCTTGCTCCGCGGATTGACGGAGGGCGTTGTTGGGAACATAGCTAATCGACGCTTCCTGGGGCTGTACCAAGCGCAAACCTTCATAGGAAACAAAGAAGAAGGTCTTGTCCTGCCCGTTGTACACATGAGGAATCTCGACCGGCCCCCCGACCGTACCGCCAAAATCGTTTTGACGCAGGGCCGGCTGCGGAAGTCCATAAGCGTTGTTGAACCAATTGTTCGCATCGAACACGTTGTTTCGGAAATATTCGAACAACGTGCCATGCCAATCGTTCGTTCCCGAGCGGGTCACGAATACAAATTGCCCTCCCGGGTTCCGGCCATATTCGGCCGAGTAGGACGACGTTTGCACGCGAAACTCCTGCAACGAATCGACCGATACCAGGGCTTGCGTCGTCCCGAGCACTGTCGCCGAAGGCAACGATCCGCTCGACGAAGGTGCGGACACGGCTCCCGGCGTGGTGCTCACGTTTGCGCTGACACCGTCCACTGTATAGTAGTTGCTCTCCGTCCTCTGCCCGTTCACGCTGAACTCGCCGTTATAGCCGAGCGACGCTTGGGTTTGGGGGCTCGTCGTCACCACTCCTGGACTCAGCAGAATCAAATCTTGAAAGCTTCGTCCGTTCAGCGGCATGTTTCTAACATAAGTGTTGTCGATTACTGTGCCTACGGATGCGTCTTGCGTGTTGATGATCGGCGCTCCGCCCTCGACGGTCACCGCGATCGAAGCCGCTCCCACGGGCAAAGTGAAATTAATGGTGATCGAGTCTTGCACGTTCAGAACGATGTCCGGTTTGATGAGCGTCTTAAATCCGGCCTTCGAAGCCTGAACGCGATAAGGGCCCGGTGGAAGATTGGGTACGCTGTAGAGTCCTACTTCATTGGTTTTGGTCTCATACTGCAGGCGCGTCAGGTCGTTGACGACGATGATGTCCGCGCCGGGAACCGCCCTGGCATCCGGGTCGAACACGATTCCACTGATGGTGCCAGTGGGAGACTGCGCACAGGCCCCCGATGGGAGCACCACTGCAAGAAAAGCCAGGAGAAAGAAGCGCACGAGGACTCCTCTTTCTGAGACAAGATGCACAGTTAACCCCGTGGCCCTCTCATCTTTACCAACGATCGGGCAACTTTTCTGTAAACTCCCTTGCAAAATTATCGTTAAGGCGAGGGAAGGTGGCTGAGTCCCGGAGAAAGCGTCCGCAATTGCGGACACCACGGGAGGAGAAAGAGGGAATCAGAAACGGCGCGTCCGACTAGGGATGGTTCGGCGCTACCTTCAGGTAGGCAAAGAGCATGGGCTTCCCCGTCGGCCGCTCGCTCCCGCCGTTGGGCTCGATGGTGACGAACACAGCGTCGACCTGTTCAAGCGTTTTCCGATCGTTCGATTTTACAACCCAGCGTTTTTTGCCGGCGTTGTCCTCATAGAAAACGCCAAGTTTGGAAGCCTGGCGCCAGTCCGACCCGCGTTGCCCCCAGGCCTCGAACGAGCTCGTGTCCGTGACGCCAGGATTTTCCTTAAGGTCGTAGGCGTAGAAGATGAGCGACTTCCCTTTTGTATAGAAAACGCGGCCCGCAGCTTTCCGCGTGTCGCCACTATGCGCGACATCATAAATCTCAGTGATGTAGAGGTCGCGCGCCCCAATTAGCTCCCGGATGTCCCGGTCTTTGGCAAGGAGATCCTGCTGTTCCGACGTTTGCCTATCCCGCTCATCGAGCAGATTCGACAACTCATTAATCTTCGTTTCAAGACTCGCCGTGTGAAGGACATAGTCCGAGCGTTCGCGTTCCAGTCTCCTTAGGCGCTCTTGGGTTTCCTTCAGGGCCGTTTCTTCCTCGGAAACCTGCTGAAACAGCCGGTCGCGTTCCTCGGAAAGCTTGCTCTTCTCTTCCGCCAATTGCTTTTGGCCTTGGGTGCTCGATGCCGAGCGCAGCGCTTGCTCGGCCCGAAATGCTTTGAGCTTGGACACTTCAGCGGTTTTCTGCGCAACTTCCCGTCGAAGGTTAGCTAAAACCACATCGCGCGAGGCCAACTCCTTGTCAGTAGGCACGGCACCCGCCTGCACAGTGGCAGGGGTTGCCTTCGAGGCAATTTGCGTCTGGCGGCTTCCCTCCTCCAACCGCGCCCACTCAATCCCGTGCATTCGCCCGGTCCGATAACTCAAAATGCCGAGGGTCGCGCATAGCAGGACGCTTGCCGCAAGGGGAAGCCAGATCTCGTATCGGCCAAACTGCCCGTGGTGCTTGCTATCACCCAAACTCACCCGAGAGGCACTCACACCCTTGCCCGCAGTCTTGTCGTGTTCCTTCTGTCCCTCTTCCTCTAGGCGTTTCTGGAACGACGCCTCGGCCTGTTCCTGGGAGAACGACGGTTCGGCAGGAAAGTCATGTTCTGCGTCCGGCGCCAATTCAGGGCTCACTCTCTCGGCGATTGATTCGAATTCTTGGAATGCCGCCCGGCACTCCGGGCACCCAGCGAGATGCTCCTGGAGCTTCGCCCTCTCGCTCTCGCTGAGGTTCCCCGAAGCCGCCAGCGCGCACAGTTCCAGAAACTCCTCATGCGGTGCGCGAGGAACTCCTTCCCTGTCCCGACTTCCCATTCTCTCTACCATTGTGACGTCTTAGCTCGCACCGGAAGTGCCTCGATCGATCAACCTCTGGGAACCTGCTCAGCGGACGAAGGACCACCCGCTACCGGAAAATCCCAATTTGAGCCGCAACGGTACCACCTTACAGTCTGGGTCTCCAGTCCTTGGCTGCCTTGTCCTCAATTGAGGACAATCCCATATATATAAGGATGCGTTTGGCCACATTCCTACCCGGGATGTCCCCTCATCTAACCGCAAACCGCTTTCATTTCAGCGCTAACTGCTTCCTCAATTTCGCTAGTCCCCTGTAATAATGATGTCGAGTGTTACCGAGGGAGGTTCCCAACCGCATCGCGGCTTCCTCGAGCGTATACCCTTGCCCGAAGCACAGCCGCAGCGTCTCCCGCTGCTCCTCGGACAACCTATCCAGCGCCTTCTGAAGCGCCGCTCGGCCAAAGCAGGCCTCCAGTGATTCGTCGTAGAGCGGCGTCGATACAGAATCCTTCGCAGCTTCTGCCGCATCCTGGGAACCGTAGAAGTCCCGCCGCATTAGATCGCGTCGGCGCGAAAACGAGCGCTGGTAAGTCATCTGGACAAGAAGCGACCGTACGCTTCCTTTGGTGGGATCGAAGACAGAGGCACGTTTCCGCACCACGAGAAAGAGATCCTGCAGCAAGTCATCTGCTTCTTCTTTATTTCGCAGAATTCGATAGGCGACGGTCCACACTAAGCGGGCATAGCGATGAAAGAGCAAGCCTAGTGCTTCGGAATCATCATTACAGAGTCGTGCAATCAGGGCTTCATCAGAAGGCTCTTCACTCGGCCCGACGGGCTTTTCGGCACGAACCTGGACCGCTTCCCTGCGGAACGGTAGAGCGGGAAACCGGGTAGTGAGAGAACTGGACATCTCCCTACTTCCCTCTCCCACACGCAAGGCAACCACGATTCATGCCCTGAGCTTATTACATGGAAAGCTATTCTGCACGTGGTATTTTTGCTCGTGGTGCTTCTGCTCGTATGAGAATAAATAGAGTATGTGTTTGATGAAGCCATCTTCTTTAAGTCCTTTGCTCGACGCGTCCGCCAAATGCGTGAACGACATGGCTATACTCTCGACGACATGGGATATTTCGGCTTTTCGATCCGACACTGGCAAATGATCGAAAGCGGAAGACCTTTTAATGCCCGTACGATATTGCGCATCTGCGACGCGTTTAGAGTGAATGCTTCAACCTTACTTCGGAGACTCGACCGAGGGATTTACGATCACGAGCAGGTCTCGCCTTTTCTCCTTAAGAAGATTGCAGATCGCAAGGGACAAAGACGCCGGCACCCAAAGCGCCAGCCACTTAACAGTTAAGGGGTACGACTATTCTGCTCGTGGTGTTTCTGCGCGTTACGACCTATAAGCTCGGATGTGGTTGACGAGCGTAAATTCTTCCTGGCTTTAGGCGCGAGGATAAAGGCCTTGCGCAAGGGTAAAGGCCACACTCAGGAAGACATGATCTCACTGGGCTTTTCTGCGCGGCACTGGCAGCAAATTGAAGCTGGCCGGCCTATCACCCTCAAGACGTTCCTCAGAATTTGCGATACCTTTGACATCCAAGCCGCGCGACTCATTGATGGTCTAGACCGGGGAATTTACAAGAAGTGAGCGGACACTCGCCCCCCGCTACCAGGCATCCAGTTGTCCTCAATTGTGGACGACTTTGCTTAGGCCTTGATGCTTCAAATCTCTTTGGTACATTTCAGCTGAGAGTGGGGTTAACTCAGCGTGGTTTGCTCGAAGTGCAATTCGTCAGACCTAAAGAAGGTCTCTCTGATTTACGCCGCTGGCACCTACCAGTCGCGAGGTGGGTTTTTGGGGTGCCTGATAGGTAGTGGCCTTCTATTCGGGCGTTACAGGGAAACATCGCAAAGTCGCCTAGCCGCCTCCCTTCGCCCACCACGCAAGGCGCCCTGTGTATCGCCAATCATTTTCTGGCTAGTTGGCTGCTTCCCCGTGCTATCTCTTATCGCCAACGAGATTCGTGCTCCTCTGAAAGGCACCGTAGCCATAGCCTATTTCCTCTTGCTCCCCGTTTGTTGCCTGGCAGCGCTCTTCTACAACGTGCTCGTGCGTGTATGCGTTCTCAGGCGTCGGCTTCCGAAACACCACGAACACGGTGCCCCAGGGCTCCAAACGGAGCGGCACGGTGGTGCGACCATCCGCGATCGCAAAAGACACAGACTCCGTCGCACCAGTTTCGGCGCGCCACAATCCTGGCGTTTTGCCAGCTATCCGGAATGTCGCACGAATCGTCCGGTTGCGTGAGGGTTACAGACGAGACCTCCTACACGTGGCCTGACTCGTTCTTCGGCAGAAGAGGAACTAGCCGGGCACCGAGTCCAAAGAGGAAGATGGTCGCGGCAATGAGGCCGATTGAAATGCCCCACTCAAAAATAGATGGCAGGTAAGATTGTGGGGCTGTTTGCGGCATGGGTCCTTTCAGGTTCATGGCCAGGAGGACCACGTTTATGCGATTGAACACCACACCCGCCGTTGCCAGAAGCGCACCAGCAAAAAGGACTTCCGAGCGTGCCCGCAGCGACGCGCCGGAAAGAAGCGCCAAAGGAATGATGCCGCCGAAGAGAGTTTCAAGGACAAATAGGACGCCGAGCCTCCCCGAGAATGCTCCGGCAAGCTGGCCGCGAATGGCCATGTCTCCGAGCCGAAAGGTCATGTACACCAGAAGAGACCAGAAGGTGATTTTGCCCATCGCCGCGAGTTGCGGCATCCCCAGTTGGCGGTTCCAGGCTTTTGCGATCCACATTTCCACCAGAATGACCAGGGCGGTGCCAGCTGCGATTGAAGACAAGAAGAACGAGACCGGCATCACCGGCGACCACCACTGTGGGCCAAGCTTGTCCGGCATGAGCAGAAATAGTGAGCCCAGTGAACTCTGATGCATGGTGGAAAGCGTCACAGCGGCGATGGCCAGCATGATCGGCTCCGACTTCATGCTTTTTGCGCGGAAATTCCAAGCCAGGAAGGAAAACAGGAACGCCGCTGCCGCCGTATATAGCAGACTGCGTGAAAGCAAATAGACAAACAGAGTCACAGCAAACGCAACATATGCGCCGGACCAACGCTCCCAGATTTCCTTCGCTTTACGCAGTCCCCACCAATCCAGGGGTACGGGCAGGAATTCAAACAGAAGGATGGTCACGTAAAGTCCCACGCACCAGGACACTTCAAACATTGCGGATGCCTCGGGCGACTGCAGAGCCAGTTGGTAGAAGTGCCAAGGCAAACCGAGGTCCGCAACCAGCGTCACAGTCACAAACGAGTAGCTCAACAATCCCATGAGAACTGCCGCGCGTCCCATGGCGTAAAGATCTTTTCTTTGGAACACATAGATAATGCCGGCGGTCGCGAATGCCCCGGCAGCCACCGCAATCCACACCAGATCGAATACGATCCACAGCCCCCAGGCATAGGTATTGGAAAGATGGGTGCTGCCGCCCAAGCCCAGCGCGAACCGCGCAATCAGTGAGACACCGCCGAACGCGGTGAGTAACAACAAGAGCCAATTCAGGGGCGTCAGAAGTTTGCGTTGCAGCAGCTCAAATTCCACATGTGGACCATGGTCCGCGGCGGAATCGCCTGCTGCGGAAGTGGACGCTACCGCCAGAGTTCTCCGCTTCAGGAAAGCGTAGATGCCGCCCAGCAATGCGCCGACGGCGAGAACCGCAGGAGGGACAGCGTGGATCGCGCTTTTCGAAACCGTTGGGTATGCCTCCGGTCCAAGTTCCGGAAATCCCAATTTGTCGAATGGGACCGAGGACAAATACAAAACGCTGGTCCCGCCCGCTTCTTTTTCCCCATAAACATGGTCCACATACTTTTCCGGGCGGCTGGAAATTCTCTTTCGCGCCTCTTTTAGCATCCCCTCCCGGTCGCCGAATACCAGGGCGTCCGCCGGACACGCTTTCACGCAAGCAGGTTCGACGATCGCCGAACGAAACGTTTGAAGCTCCGGTTCGCTAAGGGACTGCGCGTTGAATGACAAGGGAGGAGGCTGATCTTGCCTGTCAGCGCAATGTGTGCACTTCTGGATCTTCGGGGCAAGGGAGTCCCATTCCGCTGTTGGAACGCCCCAAGGGCACGCCCAAATACAATAGCGGCAGCCAATGCACTGGTCGGGGTTATATCGAACCGGGCCATCCGGCTGCCGTTCCAGCGCCGTCGTCGGACATGCGGAAGCGCACGCCGGTTCCAGACAGTGCAGGCATCGCCGCATCGTAAACAAGTAATGCAAACCACCGGGGGCCTTTTCGTCGGGCAATTCATGGAAGGTGATGAGGGTCAGCGTTTTGGCGCTGAGCGTTGGCGGGTTTTGATAACCAATTTGCCATTGGAACTCGGTCTGCTCTCCTTCGCGATCGTTCCATTGTTTACAGGCAACCTGGCACGCCCGGCAGCCGATGCACTTCGTGATATCGATCAGCGTGGCTTTGACGGGAGCCGTGGAGGAGGATTCGTTCATGCGGTATTCCCTGAGAAGGATTTCGATGAAGTTCCCGAAGGCAAAAGCTTGACTACATTAACCAGGCAAGCCTTGGTCTCCTGCGTCCCGGCACCCGGATCGACGGCATCGATGGTCAGATGATTCACGCTCGGTCCCCGCGAAAGTCCCTTGAAGCCCCAGTTGTAGGGCATCCACACGATGGTCACTTCGCGCCCATCCACCTGGAGGGTCTGCATCCGCGGTGTCACCAGGGCTCGCACAACAAGTTCACCGCGCGCCGATGACACCTGAACTTTTTCACCCGAACTGACGTGCAGTATTCTCGCAAGGCTTTCCGGAATTTCCAGAACTGGTTCCGGAACGAGCTCATTGAGCCAGGGAATATTCCGCGTTGAAGATCCGCCGCACCAATGCTCGGCGACTGTGGACGTCATCAGCACGTAGGGAAATTTGTCGGGCGAACCAATCGGCTGACGGTCTGGCAAGCGCGGATATTTCAGGATCGGATTGTGCTTCACCTTCGGATGCAAAACGTTTTCGACCGGACTTTCAACTGGCTCGTACATCTCGGGCAAGGGGCCGTCTTTCGGCACATACGCCACGTCGCGTGGAAGTTGCGGATTCTTTGCGTCTGGATCTTGATAAACCGCGGCGAAGAGCCGCCCGACGCCTTCCGGGTTCAGATGAAACGCCCGCCTGCCGTTCGGAGTGTCTGGACCATCGGTTAGCACGGGAACATCCGGGATGTCGTATCCTGACCAGCGCTTGGCTTTTTCGTCCCACCAAACGATCGGCGCCGAGTGTGGATAAGGTTTTCCGTGACGGTCGCAAGACGCGCGGTTGTAAAGGATGCGCATGTTGTTCGGCCAAGTCCACGCGAAGTTCGGATATAAACCGAGTCCGCCTGGATCGGTCGTCGAGTCACGGCGTTTTGAATGATTCACGCCACCGCCAAAAACACCGGCATAAATCCAGGCACCTGCCGAAGTCGAGCCATCGGCTTGCAGATCCGCCACTCGATTCAACAGATCACCGGTCCTCAGATTGTTTCCCGGATTATCGCGGAGCGCACGTCCATTGATCTCGCGCAGCACGTCCTCGGCGCTCGTGTACGTCCAGAAGGATTTCTGGATGATCTGATCGCGCGGCTCCGTCGAATTTTTGACCATCTCGCGCACGCGACGGAAGACCAGGTCCACGATCTCCCCGTCCGGTTTGGCCTGCCCCGGGGGTTTCACCGCGGCGTTGCGCCACTGCACCATTCCTCCTGAATTGGTGATCGTTCCGTTCTTTTCCATAAAAAAAGCTGCCGGCAGCAAAATCACTTCCGTCTGAATCGACTTGGGATCCGCGCCAGGGTGCCGCCAGAAATCAGCCGTCTCAGTCTCCCAGATTTCCTGCACAACCAGCATTTCCAGCTTGCCCATCGCATCCAGGGTCAACTTCAGGTTAGGTGTGGTCACCGCGGGGTTTTGCCCGACTATCCAGAGCAGCTTCATTTTTCCAGCAAGCGCATCTTCGAAGATCGAGAGGGTACCGTAATCCTTTGCGGCGTTTCGTTTGGGGAGCCACGCGTAGGCAAAATCGTTCTCCGGAGTGGCTGCATCTCCATAGAACGCTTTGAGCGAATTGACAAGAAACTTCCGGTCTCCCGTGCCGTTCCTTTTCGTGTATTCCGCAAGCGTTGGCTCGGTGTGCGCTGGATAGTTAAGGTACCCAGGCATGTAGTTGTTCAACACACCCATGTCACAGGCGCCCTGCACATTCGGTTCACCGCGAAGAGCGTTCACGCCACTGCCCGGCTTGCCAACGTTGCCCAGCAGGAGCTGCAAGACCGTGAATCCGCGGATTCCTTGCACGCCCGTGGTGTGCTGCGTCATGCCCAGTGCATAAAGGATCGTGCCGGGCCGATTTTTGGCCATGGTGTCCGCGATTTGCTGAATCTGCGCCGCGGGAATTCCTGTGATGCGTTCGCCCATTTCGAGCGTGTACCGGGAAACAAATTTCCGTAGATGTGCGAAAACACAATGGGAATCATCCAGGCTAGCGGCCACACGCGGCTTGCCGGTTCCATCCAGCTGATAGCCCCACGTTTCCGTGTCATATTTATGTTTGTCCTCGTCGAACCCGCTGAACAGCCCGTCCTTGAAATCGAAAGCCGCATCGCCCAGAAACAAGGCGTTCGTGTGCGTGGTTACATAATCCTCGTCGTAGAGCTTGTGCACGAGGATGTAGTTGATCATCGTATTCAGAAAGGCGGCGTCTGCGCCGGGGCGGATCCGCGCGTACATATCAGCCGCCGCGGACGTTCGAGTAAAGCGCGGGTCCACGTGGATGATCTTCGCGCCATTGTCCTGCGCTTTCCGGATCCACTTAAAAGCCATCGGATGGTTTTCCGCCACGTTGCTGCCTTCCACCAGAATCGTCTTGCAATGTTGCAGGTCGATCCAGTGGTTGGTCATTGCCCCGCGCCCGAAGGCAGCCCCCAGACCGGGGACCGTTGGGCTGTGTCAAAGTCGCGCCTGGTGCTCGACATAGACAATGCCGAGCAGCCGGGCCGCTTTCTGGAATAGGTAACACTCTTCATTGGTGTTCTGCGCGCCACCCATGAACGCGATCGCATCTGTTCGATTGACGGGGACTTCTGTATCGCCAAGTTCTTCGGTCGCAATCCACGTTTCGTCGCGGGTCTTCCGGATTTTTTGCGCAACCCGCTCTACAGCGCTCTCCCAAGTGATCTCCTCCCAATGGTCGCTTCCTGGCGCCCGGTAACGCGGAGTCGTGAGCCGATTGGGTGACGTGTGTGTCGCGAACATGGAAATCCCCTTCACGCACAGGGAACCGCGGTTTACGATGTGGTCGTAATCGCCTTCCATGGCGATCAGCTTGCCATCGCGCACTGCGGCTACCATTCCGCAACCACACGAGCAGAAATTGCATGAAGTTGTAAATTCGTTGATTTTAGAGAGTTTCATTTCCTGCATGCTGGCCCGCACGGCGGGCATATCAACCAGTCCGGCCAGGCCCAGGCTCGCCCACCCGCCGGCGGTTGTCCGGAACCATTCGCGTCGAGAGACCATGGACTGTTTTCGAGGTGCTTTTACATTGTCGCTTCGAGTTTCTTCCAGCAATTCGTTACTTTGGCTTTTGTCTGGATCCATGGTTTGCATCCACCCCCATCACGCTACCGGGTACCCGAGAACGTAATGATCCTTGGGACCGCTGACATCTGGCAGATTTGACAGGTGTCGATTAGAAACCTCTAGGCCTATGCTCCCGCGTACCTGCGCGACTACCCATCGCGCTCTGGTCTTCCATGGCGGCCAGAACCTTTTTCGGAGGGACTTCATTATGGACAAAGGCTTAGTTCCCCGAGGTCGGAGGCCAGGCAGGAGTCATTTGCGACTCCATTCCACGCACTTTGTTTTGGCGGTTTTGCTCAGTGCCTTCGTGGCTCCCTTCACTCTTTGCGGCGGCAAAAAGCCGGCAACAAAAGACACAAAAGCGGCAAGTCAGACTAAGTACGTGCGGCCAACCGATCCGGCCCTGTATGTTGGCGCGGAGACCTGCAAGACCTGCCATGACGAAATCTCTAAAGGCTTCGAGAACACTCCGCATTTTGCGACAACCATGGCGGCCAAGCTCGACGCGCACGCAGGCCTCGAATGGCAGGGTTGCGAGGCTTGCCACGGGCCCGGGAAGGCCCATGTAGACGGTGGAGGGGACAAAACCAAGATATTTACGTTCAAGGACGCGTCTCCCGCGCAGATCAGCACCCGTTGCTTGGATTGCCATCAGAGCAGCCACGAACAGAACAACTACGGGCGATCGGCGCACCTACAAAGCGGCGTCTCCTGCATCGATTGCCACTCCCCGCACCATGCGAAAGAAAGCGAATTCCTGTTGAAAGAGGCCGCGCCAAAGCTCTGTTACACGTGCCATCTGGAGGTACGCGCTGAGTTTGCCAGGCCATTTCATCACCGGGTCAGCGAAGGGCTGCTCCAGTGCGGAGACTGCCACAATCCACACGGCGGTTTCCAGGCCCATCAACTGCGCCTGGCTAACGGGTATGACGAGGTTTGCTACAAGTGCCACGCCGAAAAGCAGGGGCCCTTCGTCTACCAGCACGAAGCCAAGATCGAAGGTTGCACTATCTGCCATTCGCCGCACGGCTCAACGAACCAGAGGATGTTAAAGCTAAACCAAGTGAATCTCTTGTGTATAAGTTGTCATTCCCAGGCGGCAACCGCGGGTCCTCCTGGTACGCCGAGCTTCCACAACCAATCAACCAAGTACCAAGCTTGTACGCTCTGTCACGTCGCGATTCATGGTTCCAATACCAGCCCCGTATTTTTCACACCCTGAGGAAAGGAGGAAACGCTCATGCGAAATCTACGAATGAATGAAACACCAAATAGGAAGAACTCCTCTTCAATCGCAGTGCCTTTTCTCCGTTCGGCTCTGATATTCGCGGTTTTTTGCGTCCCCGCGTCATTCGCTCAGCAGGTGGATGAACAGAAGGGGATCGACCAGGACAACTACAACATCAAGCAATCCGTTGAATTCGGTTACCGCTTCTCGGATGTTACCGGGGATCAGCAAGCTTACAACACCTTCGTCAATTTGCAGAAAGGGCCGCGCTTGCTGGACTTCAGCACGGAAATGAACTCACTGAATCACCGCGGCACGTTCTTCGATCACTTCTTTTTTAGCAACTTCGGCTATGGAGGCGACCCCAACAACGTTTCGCAGCTTCGGGTCAAGAAAAACAAGTGGTACGACTTCAATGCCATGTTCCGCAAAGACCAGAATCATTGGGATTATTCGCTACTCTCGAACCCTCTGAATGTCCCAACGTTGATGCCGAATGCGCCGCCCAACTTCAACCCGGTCGTGAATGCGCCCGTTAATGTGCTGAACACCGCAGTGATTGCCACGAGTCCCGCAGCCTTTTACACCGCCAGGAACATGCAGAACTACGGCCTTACGATTTTGCCCGATTCCAAAATCCGTTTCCGTATTGGCTACGATCAAAACACCATGTACGGCCCGGGCTTCAGCACCACTCATGAAGGTACCGACCAATACTTGACCCAAGACTATTCAGTCCATAATCGGAACTACCGTCTGGGCGTGGATCTTCGCTTTCTTCCGCACACGACGATCAGTTACGACCAAGTCTGGAGCTACTACAAGAACGACCTGGGTAGCGTTGACAACAACCAGCAATTCTCTCTGGGAGCGGGCTTCCCGACCGTCGATCTGGGCCTTCCCTGGAACACCAGCAGCCAACCGTGCAGCAATACGTTCGCGCCCGGCGGAGTTGTCAATCCCGTTTGCAATGCATTTTCCAGCTACCTTCTGCATTGGCGCACCCGCCTGAATAGCCCCACCGAAAAAGTCACCGTCCAATCCAGCTACTTCAAGAATGTGGATTTCGCTGGCACCTTCAGCTACACGGGCGGCGATTTGACCGTTGACAACTATCAGCAGAATTTCGCTGGTTTCAGTTCGAAAGCGACTTTGACGAATTTCGCAGAAACAGGACCGATGAGCGGGCGCCACGTCGCCGCTTTCGCGGACCTTGGCGTTACTTGGCACATCAATGACGCCGTCAGCCTGGTCGATTCGGTGCGTTTCAATAACTGGAAGGAGCCGGCGCAGTTCGCCGCAACTGACTGCTCGTTCTTCAGCCCGAGCATGGTTGTCGCTCCCAATGTTTTTTCCGCGACAACGCCGCTCCCCGCTGCCTGCGCTCCTCCTGCCAACGGCGTGCTCAACGCGATACCCAGTCACACTACGAGCTCGGCCGGGGACATCGCCCTGAATTTGGACAGCAACTTCTTGAAGCAACAGGATCTCACCAACATCATCCAAATTCGCGTTCAGATCGCGCCGCGCGCCGGCGCTTATTTTGGCTATGAATATCGTTCGCGCGTAATTTCCGACAACTTCTTCAACAGTACCGGCGGCATCTATTTTCCCAACAACGTGGCTCGCGGCAACTGCGAGCTAGTGGATTCTGGGTTGCCGCTGAGCCAAGCCAATCTGCCCGCAGGGTGCACCCTGAACGCCGACGGAACGATCTCTTACTCGTTCCCTGGCACTTTCTCGCCCGCTAGCGAGACCGACATCACCGAAAATCATGCGCTTTTCGGCCTGTGGGTTCGCCCTTCGCCCAAATTCCGTTTCAATGTCGATGGCGATGTCATGAGTGCAAACCATACCTTCACGCCTCTCAGTCCTCTAACATCTCAGCAGGTGCGCCTACAGGCAGACTACAGACCCTTCGAGAGGTTGAACCTGAATGGCACTATCAGTTTGTGGTACGGTCAGAACAATGTCCCTGGAATACAGAACACCATGCATAACGATAGCTACGGGGTCGCTGCGCAGTTTCTACCCAATCAAAAGCTTAGCGTGGACCTCGGTTACAACTACAACGACATCTCCACCTCGCTGCTGGTTTGCTTCACGGCAACGGGTTCTCTCCCCGGGCTTCCCGCTTGTCCTGGCGTATCGGGACTATTCCAAGAGCAATCGCCCTACTCCAGCAAGGTCAACACCGGATTTCTCGACTTTTCCTGGACTCCGATTCACAGGTTGACGCTACACGGAGGCGCGAGCCTGACCGGCGTCAGCGGCTCGCAGCTCAACCTGACCCCCGGAAATCCCATTCCCACGAATGTGGATGGGTCGCTTAACTCCAGTTGGTATGGACCCTACGCTGGATTCGACGTGCGATTTGCTAATCACTGGACGGGCAAGACCCTCTGGAACTACTACAGCTATCACGAAGATGCAACTGCCGCCTATCAAGATACTTATGCGCCCAGAAATTTCCATGCCAACAATGTAACGCTATCGGTGCGCTACGCCTTTTGACGAGTAGTCATTCCATGCAAACAAAGGAGTAAACATGAAAAATGCACGATTAATGTTCGCGATGATTATGATGGTCTGCGTTTGCACCTTGACTGTGCGCGCTCAGGACCAGGCGAGTGGGGAGAAAACGTTCAAAGCAAAGTGCGCGGGGTGTCACGGTGCCGATGCCGCCGGCAAAGCAGCGATGAAATCGCCCTCCATCAAAGGCAAATCCGCGGAGGAAATTCAGAAGGCGCTCTCCACGTCCCCCAAACACTCCAGCCTGAAAAGCCTTGGCGCGGATGACGTAAAGAACATCGCCGCCTATCTGGCGACCTTGAAGTAGCACCACTTGCGTCGTAGCGAACACCGAGGCGCGAAGCTCTCTAAAGGGCGAAGTCCCGCAAGCTGATATCCGCGCCCCCGTCCGCATGCCCCGGTCCGCGTCATTGCTATTGTTGCCAGAACGTGGGTGCGCGGTAGTCAGTCATTCGAAGGGACAATGAAATATGAGCTCAGAAACCACCGTTCAGGTTCTGGCTAGACTTCTTAACCAGTGGACTGAGAACACTATTAGTCTGATCGGTGTGATTTTAGCCACGAGCAGTGCTGCCACTCTCATTGCCTTCTGGGTCTATGATTTTGCGCTCCCGGGTCCTCCCCATCCTTACGTAGGTATCCTCCTGTTTCTCATTCTTCCCTCCTTGTTCATACTCGGATTAATCCTGATTCCCATAGGCATTTTGCTTCATCGCCGGAAGCTCCGTGAAACCGGTGAATTGCCCGAAATTCTCCCGCCTGTAAGTCTGCAGACATCGAGGGTCCGCAATACCCTGTTCTTGATCGGGCTTCTCACATTTCTCAACATCCTGATTTTCACGTTTGCCGCCTACAAAGGCGTGTCCTACATGGACACGACGACGTTCTGCGGGAAGACCTGCCACACGGTGATGGCGCCGGAATTTTCGGCTTACCAGAATTCACCGCATTCACGCGTGGATTGCGTGGAATGCCACATCGGCCCCGGCGCAGGATGGTTCGTGCGCTCAAAACTTTCCGGATTGCGCCAGGTGTTAGCAGTGACGTTTCACACCTACTCTCGCCCCATCCCTTCTCCGGTGGAACATCTGCGCCCGGCGCGGGAGACTTGCGAGCACTGCCATTGGCCGCAGCGCTTCTCCGGTGACAAGTTCATCCTGAGAACGAATTATAAGGACGATGAGAAGAATACGCCCCTGACGACCGCCTTGATCGTGAAGATCGGTGGGCACGGCGCGAATGGTTTACAGGGTATTCATGGCCGCCACCTGGACACTGGCTCGCGCATCCAGTACATCTCCACCGATGGCAAACGGCAGGTGATTCCGGTGGTTTACTACACGGATGAGCAAGGAAAGACCATCGAGTTCGATTCCACCGACATCAAGGTTACGAAAGAAGAGCTTGCGAAGGGCGAACGCCGCTCCATGGATTGCATTGACTGCCACAACCGGCCCACTCACGCCTTTGAGTTGCCGGAAAACGCCGTGGATCTGCGGATCTCGCGCGGATTGGTCAGCCCTGAGCTTCCCTACATCCGCAAGAAAGCGGTAGAGCTGCTGAAGGTGAATTACTCGGACCGCGACACGGCAGAGAAACAGATCACCGAAGGCCTAGAGAACTTCTACAAAACATCGTATCCGGATATTTACAACGCCAAACGGGCCCTGCTTGAACAATCCGCCGACAACGTTGCGAAAATTTACCTGCGCAACATCTTCCCGAACATGAATGTGAGTTGGGGCGTCTACCCGAACAATCTGGGACACAACGACTTTCCCGGGTGTTTCCGCTGCCACGACGGCTCGCACACCAGCACCAACGGGCAGACAATTTCCAACGACTGTTCCACATGCCATAACCTGTTGGCGATTCAGGAGGAAAATCCCAAGATTCTCACCGATCTTGGCTTGAACCAATGAGAACGCCGCTTGCTCCTGGCTCTTATCCCACCCTGACGTCGGAGGGGCCGGGCAAAACCAACCGCCCAACCCAACCGGGGGATGAGCATTTCGCCCTGGAGCGGCGAAACTTGGGGCGATTATCTGCTTCGAGGTTGTCGGAATTAATCGGAAGACGACTGACGACCGCGCAGAGCCTGACTTCGGCAACAGCACAGTCGGAACCGAAAACTCACAGGTGCCCCCGTGTTCCACTTTTTGTAATTTGTGTACGCGCCAAACGCTCTCAGGGAAATTCCTTTTCTTAGCCAGGAGGGCACCGTTGTGACCATGCCGCTTGCATTTCATAAGTCCCGCGTGAAATTGGCGCTGGAATCCTCCATCCACGTTGGCCTCGCCATTCTGCTGGTAACCTCCTGCCTCTTGATCCTCTATCCCTTTCTCCCTCTGCTCACCTGGGGCGTCCTCATTGCCGTCTCCGCTTACCCGGGTTTCAAAAAGCTGCAATCCGCGCTCGGTGGACGCGGCACCCTCTCCGCCGTCCTTTTCACCGTTGTCCTTCTGGCGTTGCTTATTGTGCCCGTGATCCTCCTCGCGGAGACACTGGTGGATGCCATTCAGACCATTGTGACGCATTTCAAGGAAGGATCCTTGATCATCCCTCCTCCTCCCGCCAAGGTCGCCTCATGGCCAATGATCGGAGCCCCACTCAACCGCCTCTGGGCGAGCGCCTCCACGGACGTGACCGCCTTAATTCACAGTCTCACTCCGCAGCTCAAAACCATCGTTCCCGCAGTCTTCTCCGCGTCTGCTGGGCTCGCTCTTACGGTTCTTCAATTCACTCTTGCTATCGTCGTTTCCGGAGTCCTTCTGGCCAACGCGCAGCACGCATACGAAGTGATTTGCTCCCTGTGCAACCGCCTGTTCGGTCACAAAGGACCTGAGGTCCAGCAATTGATGGGCGCCACCATTCGCAGCGTCACCACCGGCATTCTCGGTGTAGCCGTGATTCAGACCCTTCTCGCGGGCATAGGATTTCTCGTGTTTGGCTTGCCCGGTGCCGGCTTGTGGACCGTCTTGTTTCTAATTGCGGCGGTACTGCAGGTTGGTGCGCTCGTACTCGCGCCCGCCGTCATTTACATGTTCACCATTGCCAGCGCCACCAATGCCGTCGTTTTCCTCGTGTGGTGCCTCGTTGTGGCCCTGATGGACAACTTTCTAAAGCCCCTCTTGCTCGGCCGTGGTATTGCTGTCCCCATCGCCGTTGTCTTTCTCGGGGCCATCGGCGGATTCGTCACCTTTGGCTTGATCGGCTTGTTTATCGGCGCCGTGCTTCTCTCCGTCGGCTACAAGCTCTTCCTCGCCTGGCTCCAGGAAGATTCGGTAATCGCTCAGGAGTCATGAGATGCAATCCCAATCAGGCGGAACTCGATGAATGACGCGGGCAGCAAACTTTGGAATCTCGCGCACGGCTACTTGTCCCGCCGCTATGCCGTCTTGTTCTATAGTCTCCTCTTCACCTTGGCCTGCTCTCCGATACTCGCTGCCCTGCATCGCAACGGGAATATCATTGAATCGTTGCTCGCGGCGAGTTTGCTGATGGCCATTCTTCCTCTGAACGCAGTGAGGAGCCGGCCACTCTTGATCGCCGCAATGGTAGTGCTGTGGGTGGCGCGGCCCCTCATGGATCGGCTCGATCTGCCGACCTTATCTGCCCTTACCATGGGGATCTGGACCATCATCGCGCTATTGGCCGCTGCTGCGGCCTTGCGTTTCGCCATGAGCGCCAGCCAGATTAGCGCCGAAAATCTTTACGCCGCGCTCAGCGCCTACTTGCTCGCGGGGATTTATTTCGGCGTGTTGTATTGGGTTCTCGAGCACCTGGTCCCCGGCACGTTCAACGTGTCTGGTGATTTTTCCCAAGCCAGCGCGATCTATTTCAGCTTTGTGACGCTCGCGACTCTTGGGTATGGCGATATTGTGCCTAAGGGCGATATTGCCCGTGGGCTTGCCATCGTCGAAGGTGTCGGCGGACAACTTTTTCTCGCCGTTCTGGTTGCTCGACTGGTCAGCTTGTATGCGAAGCCCGGGAACCAATCGAGTTAATTGTCATCTTTGCCGTTACTGATCGAGCAGAGGTGGTCCGCTCACGCGCTTCCCCTTGAGGTGGAAATTTACTTCCACATGGTCGGCAATGGAGATGAACGGAATGCCCTAGTTCATCCCGTAGTCCTTGCGGTTGAAGATCATTTTTCCTTTAATCTCACCTGAGCCCGTTCCCCTGCCGGAAACAACGAGGGTCAACTTCTCGGGATTTGATACACCTCGTATTATGAAGTCGCCATCCACCTCATAAATGCCGCGGCTGATGCGCACAATCTTCGCGGACTTAAACGTGATCAAGGGATTTCGTTCCACGTCGAAAAAATCCTTCCCTTTAAGCTTGTTGTTTTTCATTCCGCTCCCGGTATCCACGCTGTCGGCCTGAATTCTGATCTCTAAAACACCTGTCGTTTCGTCGGGAGAAGTGAATGTTAGGGTGGCATCCCATTTGTCAAATTTACCCGCGATATCCACGGACGCTGTCACATCGAACTTGATCCAGCTGTCCACTGGAGTGATCTCGAAGACGGGAGCTTGGCCCCGGCTCACGGACGGGAGCGCGGCGTACGCCAAGAGGCATAGGGCTGCTATTCGAGTAACGTGCCTGCTCAACGTAGAAGGGCTCTTTTCAGCTCCTGATCGGCCGCGGCTTCATTCATCGGCATCTTGCGGAACGGGAGTCCAAGACTTGTCGGGATTGAAGCGTTCCATCTTCGCAAAATTGTCCAGCGTCGCAGGGCCAAAGTCTTTTTCATACACAACGCCGTCCTGGCTGACGATAAAGGTCTTCACGCCAGTGAGGCCATATTCGGCCGGCGCAGCCATCAGCGCAAACCCCCCGATCATCACGCCTTTTCATGACGATCATGATGGCGAATCCCATGCCGACTTGATCCGTCTCCGCCTCGCCGTTGTTCACGGTTTGATACGCCGGGCCGGATTCTGGGAAATATCCCGATCAATACGGCGATGACGATGCCGGGGAAAAACAGAATTGCTCGGCCTTGTTCATGTTGCCGTTGCAGACTCCTGCGATCACGATGCTTTTCACAACGGAAGCATAAATTAGGTCCGGAGACATGTCGGCATGGGCGTACATAATGTCTGTGCGGAGAAAGAAAGAGACACTGGAGACTGTCGAATTTACTAATGACGTCTGTTTCCATGTCTGCGAATTGTAGAAGTCATTTTGGACACGCTGACCAGCCCGCGTAGTGGTGGAAGGTCTGCACAGCGGTTGTGTCCGCCTTTAACTGGGCCGCGCCATGTGCTCACATCGCGTGTGGGAGCCATTCAAGGAACAATTAGGCAATGGCCGACTCGGACTTGTACTTTCTCCTTTGCCACGCCGCAGGTTGAATTTATGGTAGACGGGCCGCTCGCCCTTTCCCACTGGTAGAACTGACAGCGGTTCGACTCACGACTGGAAACAGAACTGCGACGTAAAGAACGCCGTGTCAAGAACAAGTGCTGAAGAAGAGGGAAAAGGGATCCAGACGGTCGTTGCGGGGTGTGCACGTTGGGGGCTGGATCCCTTATCGGCCCGGTGGGGCGAAGGTTCTAACTTCTTCGGGTGAAGAGAAACTGGCAGAATTGCCAGAGGGACACCGCAAACAAAATGAGGCCAAGCCGCTACTTCACGAGGATCTTCGACTTGATCGCGAATTGCACCAGCTCCGCGGAGGTCGTTACGTTTAATTCTTCCATCGCTCTATATTTATGGAACGCTACGGTCCGCTCTTTGATCTTCAGTATGCTGGCAGCTTCTTTCATGCTTTTTCCCTCAGCCAGCAATTGCACCACTTCTCGCTGGCGCGGGGTCAGCACTTTTGACAGTCCGGTAGCCTCGGGATTCCGGATGAAGGAATGCTGCATCCCCTGCGCGATCAGCGGAGTCACATACGTCTCGCCTTTCAGGGCCATCTGGATCGCGCGCAACAACTCTTCGGCCGCGGAATTCTTTAACAGGTACGCGGAAATTCCCGAGCGCATGGCTTCGACGGCAAGGTCCGGATCATCGTTCATCGTCAGAATCACGAGCTTTACCATTGGCATCAATTCCTTGAGGCGCAGCCCGGCTTCCAATCCATTCATGAGAGGCATACCGATATCGAGAATAATTACCTCCGGATTGAGCTGGGGAGCAATATCGAGCAGCGCCCGGCCGTCGGCTACCGCCCCAACTACGTCGTAGTGAGGCTCGAGGAGCTTGCGAAACGCTTCCACGAGAATCGTGTGGTCATCCGCCAACATAATTCTGGTGCGCGTCATAAGGTGCTCCACTCGCTGTGGTTTTTTGAAAAGCTACTCTATCACCGCCAATGGAAATCTATCTGCTACACGGGTCACAAAAAAGAGCGCCTGCAAGCCATATGATGTTGGGATTCGAAATCGCAGCCTGACTCAGCGTAGGCAACAAGGCAACAACAAGGATTGCCTCGGAATAGAACCGGCTCTGGCACGCGGAAAGCAAGGCACTACTCAAAATGCAACCTAACAGTCCTTGACTCGGCGAGACACTGTTTGTTCTTACAGAGGGGGCGGCAATCGCCCGGGTATGCACTTATAGGGAAAAAGAGTTGGGCAAGCTGTCATTTTTGCCAGTTCAGGACCCCGAATGGGTTATGGGAGCTTGGGCTCTCCGGGTGGCCTTAGGTACTCCGTATCCCGTGAGTCCTACGCACGGAAGAGTAAACCTTAAGGAGAAAGGCGTAAGCTGATGAATTTTTCTACAAGAATCTTGCTTGCGAGCATGCTTTTGTATAAGGCATCGTCTGTGCCGACCGTTCGGGCCCAGTCGAAGCCCGACCAGGCGCCTTCGACGGCAATGGCGCAGGATGCCAAGGAACTAAATCTTCAGGAGTACATCAACCTGCTCCGCGCTGATGTCCGGCAACAGAAAGCGCAAATTATGGGAGCGGTTATGGTGTTGAGTACCGACGACGCTGCCAAGTTCTGGCCTATTTACAGCGAATATGACGCGGAACTCACCAAGCTGAATAACAAAAGAGTAGAAAACATCAAGGAATACGCGCGTACTTACGACCAAATGACCGACGCGAAAGCTGATGAGCTGATCAAGAGTGCGCTTGCCTATCAAAAAGAACGCAACGAGCTGCTGACGAAGACGTACGAGCGCGTCAAGCAGTCTCTAGGTGCAGTGACTGCCGCCCGCTTCGTACAAGTGGAACACCAACTGCTCCTCATCATCGATCTGCAAATCATTTCTTCCTTGCCGGTTATCTCGCAGGCCTCGTAAGCCCATAAAGAAAAAGGAGATCACAGGATGCGTGCACCAAGAATTCTCTTAGCGGTACTACTTGCGGCAGCAACGACCGCCTCTCACGCAGTTCCACAAACCAAGAAAAAAGTAAGCGTCCCAGCCGGAACGCGTATTCTCATCCGCACCATCGATCCGATTGACACAGAAAAGCAAAAAGCCGGGTACCGGTTCACGGCCAGCCTGGAAACCAATCTTCAGGCGGAAGACGAAGTGGTTGCGCCCCGGGGCACTACCGTTTACGGCCGTCTAGCTGATGCAAGCTCGTCCGGAAGAATGTCCGGGAGTTCCAAGCTCACTCTGGAACTTACGGACATTCTCATCAATGGTAATGCGTACCCATTGCTCACCAGCACCTTCGAAATTCGGGGGCAGGGCGAAGGGAAAAAGACCACCAGGAAGATTCTCGGTGGCGCGGGGCTAGGCGCGCTCATTGGCGGAATTGCGGGAGGGGGATCGGGTGCGGCAATCGGCGCACTCGCGGGTGCAGCTGGGGGAACTGCTATAGCAGCATCAAAAAAGGGGGAGCAGCTCAACATTCCACCGGAATCGCTAATCGAATTCCGTATAGAACAGCCGGTTGCTCTGCCAGTGGCTCAGTAAATCGACTCCCAATGGGGTTTCAGGCCTTTGCGGCCTTCTTCTGCAATTCCTGCAATTGGGTGGGTGGGACTTGCAGCTCAGCGAAGCCACAAGCTGTACAGGCGCGAAGATCCTGACCAAGATGGAGCGGAGGGAGTTTGGCGACAGGCAAACTCGGGAAACTAGCCGTCAGCTCCGCTGTCAGAGTCACCTGATTGCCCGAGCCACAAACCCTACACGCCATGATTCCTCCCGCTCGCTGAATCGTCCTGGTACCCATAAGCAGTGAAGTCTTAGCACCTCAAATCGCGTTTTGCGTAGGAGCACACTGGTATAGTTGACAGTTTCACGAAGGAGAAGACGGACGTACCTATTGCCCTATGGGTCCTGTGCGCGTGCTTCTGGCTGACGACCATCCCCACTTTTCAGAGATGGTGGAAAGCCTTTTGTTCCCAGGATTCGAGATCATCGGGAAGGTGGCCGATGGACGCGCCCTTATCGAAGCAGCACTCCGGCTGAAGCCCGACTTGATTCTTACGGACATCTCCATGCCCATTCTGAACGGAATTGACGCAGCTGAAGAACTCCGAAAAATGGGCTGCACGACCAAGGTGATCTTCCTGACCGTCCATTCCGACGCGGAGTTTGTGCGAAGCTGCCTGGCCGCTGGCGCTTTTGGTTATATCGTCAAACCGCGTGTCGCTTTGGACCTGCTGCCGGCCATTCGACGAGTGCTGGCAGGTCATGTATTTGTCTCCACATACGACGTGGACGAAACTCCAGCCTGAACTCTTAAACCTATCCAACAAAGCCCTTTCTTCAAGGCTCAGAATTCAAACAAGAAGGGCGGCTCGCAGACCGCCCTTCGTATTCTTCTAAATTGGTGTACACGCAAAGACTTTAGATGAGCTTCCGCAGCAGCATGGACGTTAGGGAAATCCCACAAAGCAAAAACCCCAGAAGCCCGATGACAGGCAGTTCGCTCGCCGTCTTGGGCAGCTTGGTAGGAGCCTGTTCGGCCGGAGTCGGCACTTCCGCAGGAGGTGCGGCAGCAACGAGGAGGGGGACATCCGCCTTCGGAGCCGGGGGAGGCGGCGGCATCTTGCCGGTGCGCTTCACTTGCTGGGTAATCACTGTTTCGGGGACCTCTGTCACCCTTTGAGCGCTGACTACCATGCCCTTGCGTAGCCCAAAAGCATCGGTCTCCTGGCCATTGACCACAAACTTTTGCCCGCTCGGGATGGTGAATCTTTGGTTTTGCCCGTTTTCAAGGGTAAGGATGACCGAATTGGGGGGGGAGACGTGAAATACCTTGCCGGTGACAGTCTCCACGGTGGTAATCACCCTTGGAGTCGTGGTGGTGAGGGTCTGCTTTTCTAACTTCATACCGGGTTTCAGCTGATGGATGTTCAGGTGTTGCCCGTCAACGAGAACCGTGGTGCTGTCAGGAACGTTCGTGAAATGTTCCAGTTCTCCGTTCGCCAACTTCACGACCATGCTATTGCCTGAAACGAAGATCACTTCACCACGTTCGACCTTGACTTCGTGGGTCGACTCGCCATGGGTAACCGTCTTGCTTGTCTGTACTTGCGCCGCCACTGGCCAGAACGAAGCTAAGCAAACAGCTCCTCCAACCAATAGGCTTCGCATCATGCTTCGTGAAAGCCTGAGTGACTTCATCATTTCTCTCCTTTTTATGTTCTCGGGCCGGTCCTGATCGAGACAGGTCCTGCCTAATCAGGCTGGCCAGAATTTGTTTCTACCGCCGTCACGATGAAGCGCTGCGGCGCGCTTCCTACAAAATAAAATGGGAAACAGGTGACTAGCGTAAGAGTGGGAACGGTTGTCGGAGCTAGCACATAGGTGTCTTCCGGGTTGACGACCTGAGTCTGCTTGACAACATACACCTCCGTTTTTCCGCCTTCGTCCAGTTGAATGAGATCTCCCCTCTGAATGTCCTTAAGCACCCGAAAGAATCCGTCCCGGTGACCGGCGATCCCTAAATTCCCGGGCTGTCCGATTTGTGCGGTGCCTGGGATTCGTCCCACACCGCGGTTCAGCGTAAGATCGTCCGTGCCATTGAAAACAGGGGCTTGCAGGTTCAACGAGGGAATACGCAAGACCCCAATCGGCAAATCACCTTTTTGCGAGAGACTCTCCGTATACGCGACAATGCGTTTCGTGGACCACAGTTGAAAGTCCACCTTGGAGCCGACGGCAGGATCAACGGCCGGGGACAGATTTTGCTTGGAAGTACCGGCCATCTTCTCCTGGAATCTGGCAATCGCCGCGCGGGAAGCCGCCGACTGGTAAATTCGGGCACTCCCCCAAACTGCTATAAGCAGCAAGCCGACGCCCAGAAGGGTCCACTCTGACCGGCGGATTCTTCGGACCGCATGCAATTCCGGCACCTTCATCTTTCCTCTTCCCCAACCTGGTGCGCACGCGTACCTATTCGTTCGTCCCTTCTCGCAGGCCACTATGCGGGTAGAAGCTAGGACATCGGAGTTGAGGCCTTAACTGTCAATATTTACAGGGCTTTATTGTACCTGCCACGAATGCTGGAATGAATTGTTTTCCATCGCCAAAGAATCCTTGGAGTTCCATTCCCCACCCCTGTTACTTTTGGCAGTGTCCCGCAGAGCGCCGGGTACTTTTCTCCGTCGGTAGAAATATACCTAGGGGAGACAAATGATATTTCATGTCTTGCCAAGTCGCCTGATCGCTCGCAAACATGATGGCATTCCGTGTACCTTGGGTGCGCGAGACGCGCTTGGGTATCTTTGGCGCAAACTATGAACTCCGCAAACAACTCGTGGCCGATTACAAAGGTGGACTCGGAGAAAAGCCGTTCATCTACTAGAAGAGGTCGTCCCTGTCACCCGGAATCGAGTTCCATCGTGAACACCCGAAGGAAGCGGACATCGAGTTGACTGCTTTCCCTTATTACGAGTCCTTCCTTGGCGGCGGGTCTTGCATCGGAGGCGGAGGCACAGGCGCAGCCCGCGTAAATCCCAAGTGGCAAGTAATCACCGAAGTGAGCGGCTGCCTGGTCATGCACATGCCCTATTCCAATTACAGCGCCGACTCGTTGTTTTATGGAGGTGGGCTGCGTTGGACACCCCGGGCTGCGCGGCGTTTTTCGCCTTACGCGCAAATGATGTTTGGCGGTCGCAAAGTAACCATGGAGATTATGAACTCGCAATTACGCCAACAGCTACTGCAGGAACGGAATGACGGGCAGGGATCACTGGGCCACTACCCCAAGCGCAGCGATTATTCTTTCGAGACCGCGCAGAACGGCCCAAGCATTCCCGCCGGCGGAGGGTTCGATCTAGTCATCACCCGCCCGTTTGCGTGGCGTATTCTGAATATCGAATATACGCACTCCTGGATGAACGATGTGGGACAGATTCGCCCTCAAGAGGGGCTGAAGATTCCTACCCAGGCGGTCGTTCGGATCGGAACCTGGTATATCCGCTGCAGAGCATTCCCAATTGGGATTGAGCGAAGGCCTATTTTGCAGAAACGCTGCAACTAAAACGAAAACCGCAGCGCCAGCTGACCGACGCGGGGATTTACCGAAGTGCTACTGATTACGCCGAAGGCGACAGAGGTGAAATTGGTATCGGGATTCGAAAATTGGGGATGGTTGAACGCGTTGTAGAACTCCGCACGCACTTGCAAGTTGCCGTTATCTATAAGCCAGCGCAGCGCAAAATTCTTGGAAATAGCCAAATCCAGGTTGGCCTGTCCTGGTCCGTCCACGATTCCAGTGCCGCTGTCGCCGAATCCCGTTCCGATTCCGTCCGCGCCAATCACGGGGGGAGTCGTGAAGCACGCTGTATTGAAATAGTGGCTTAACTTCGACTCCACGGATCCGCCGTTCACATACTGCTTCTTCGTGCAATTGCCGGTCAGCTCTGCCCGATCTTCGCTTATTCCGAATACGTTGTTGGCATTCGTGTCTGCAATTGTGAGCGCCGTGCCCGATTGAATAGTCACCACCGCCGCAGCTTCCCACCCTCCCAGAAAAACGCTCAAAGACTTG
>Ga0335069_10000872_pt1 | contig 48410 bp, 33 predicted proteins | sample Lox_Sample_11_FD_206714 | JGI IMG/M metagenome (GOLD analysis project Ga0335069, IMG submission 206714) | Soil microbial communities from Loxahatchee National Wildlife Refuge, Florida, United States - Lox_Sample_1.1 | ecosystem: Environmental > Terrestrial > Soil > Wetlands | place: USA... | reverse complement strand
TGTCCTTCATACACCCCGGTCGTCGTCAGCAGCGGAAACTCATTCGCGTACCGCGCCCCGTTGCCAATCGCCACTTTGTGCGTTGCCAGCAGGTTCGTTTCCAGCCCTTCCGTTTCCGGTTCCGTCGTGTCCAGCCACCACGCGTCCGCGCCGATCCTGAAAAGACTATCGTTCATCAGCTTCCAATAGTATTTCCGCGCCTCCGGATTGAACGCGTCGTACAGCGCCATGCCCGCGGGATGGAACCCGCTCACCTTCGTCTTGTCGATGAAGAATCCCTTCTTGTCCATGTCGTCGTACACCGGCGAACCTGGCCGGAAATACGGCCACACCGAGAACATGATGTGTACGTGCTCTTTGTGCAGCGTCTCCAGCAGACCCTTCGGATCGGGATAATTCTTGTTGAACACCGGTTCGCCCATCACGTTCCACCAGAACCAGTCCTGGACGATGTTGTCGAGCGGTATGTGCAGTGCGCGGTACTTCGCCGCGACGCTCTCCAGTTCCTGCTGCGAATCGTAGCGATTCTTGCACTGCCAGTAGCCATACGCCCATCTGCCAAACAACGGTGCCTGCCCTGTCAGTTCCCGGTAGCCTGCCACGATCCTGTCGAAGTCCGGTCCATACAGGAAGTAATAATCGATCGAATCCGCCACCTCGGAGCTGATATACAGCGCATGCACAAAACGGTTATTGAATCTTGATCGCGAACCGTTGTTCCAGAAAATCCCGTATCCGTTGCTCGAGAGCAGCATCGGCACGGAAATATTCGTGTTGTCCTGCACCATGTCCACAGACTCGCCGCGCCAGTTCAGCACGCCGGCCTGGTGCTGCCCCAATCCGTAAAACGCCTCCTGTGTATCCCACATGTTCGTGAAGCGCTCCGCGTGATACGTCTTTTCTCCATTCACCTCAACGGGCGTCAGCGTCCGCGTGTTTTCCTGCGTTAGCCTGCGTCCCGTGGAATCGTAAAAGACCATCGCGCTGTCGTTGCGCGTCACCTCGATTCGGACGCGCGCCGTGGCCACCACAACCGTCTTCGCATCGGCCGTCTGCAGCGTGAACGTCGCCTGCGGCCACGCCGTTTTGACCACCAGGAAATCCGCATGCTGCGGCGCTTCTCGTTCCATCGAATATGTCACCCGCACCATCGAGTCGGTGCACACCCGCAGGCGCAGGAAGCCGCGCTCCAGAACCAGCAAGACTCCGTCCGCTTGCGGTTCTACGCTGGTCACCGGATTCAACGGAAGCCACTGCGCCAGAAGTGGTGTTGGGCACTGCAGAAAAGAAAGCAACAACGCAAAGAGAAACAGCCGCGAAAGGATTCGCATGATGGCGGGGCGCTCCATTTCCGTTACGGTAATGCTCTGTGAGAAAGCTGCTATCGTGAATGTCGCACTGGCAACTCCCTCATTGCAAGTACTTCGCACCCATCCTCAGGTTCTTGCTTGGTCTTCTGGGTGCCCCACAGGCCGCTTTCGCACGCGGGGGCTTCTTTTCAGCCCAACCAATGTGACCGAATCGAGACAGAAACGTTACCTCACGCCGTCAACTTCTCCGTCGTTGGCCGCGTCTCATCTTCGAGCAGGAGGTAGAGATGACCAACAACAGATGCGGGTACTGCGGAACTGAAATCGAATTAGGCCAGCGTTGGGTGCGAGAGAAGGTCTATCAACCGACTTTGACGGACCGCGAGGCGACTTACCGCCGCTATCACGCGGAACTCTTCCCCGGTCACGCGCTCAGTTGCTGGGAAAAACACGAGTTGGAGGCGGAGATCGACCGGATCAAAGCCTGCGCCGCCTGATCGTCAAGGATTGCTTCTTGCCCTCGTAGCGACCGCCTCTGAGGCGCTCCTTTTTGTCGGCGCCGCTCTTGGCCGGCCTGCCGAATTTTGCTGCCCTCCCACCTGTGCTAACATTATTAAATACTGCGCGCCCTTAGCTCAGCTGGATAGAGCGTCTGGCTACGAACCAGAAGGTCGGGAGTTCGAATCTCTCAGGGCGCGCCATTCTTTTGTTTTCACCCTCTCAAGAATCAGATCGAAGCGAATACTTCCTCGAGCGTCGACGCAGCCGCTTCGAGGGGCTTCGATGCTGATTTTCGAACTCTCGATTGACCAATGTAGGTCGCGCAAAGAATTGATAGTTGAGGGGCGTTCTTCGCAAAAAACGACAAGCAACATGAGAACTGGCGGCTGGCAACCGTGTGCGTACAACTCATCAAATTCAGAGATGATCAGTGGGTTGTGGAATCTGAGCTCTTGGGACTGCACCCATCCAAGCATTTCGCCGAGATCAAAACCCCGTTCGGTTGCTGTCCGACGATAATGATTCCACAAGCGTTGGAGCGATTTCTCAGATTTGTTGCAGCGATCCGCATTGTCCATCAGTTCTGAGTATGGCCTGCAAGGAGCGGATCACCTCGACCACGCTGTTTAGGATTTTTCCAAAGAATTAAGGACTTCGATCCCAAAGATGGGGATAGCAGGAACCCCTCTTAGTCGTTCAGCCAATAAAACCGACGCTTTAGCGGACAGAACGTTGCCTAATCACATCAAAAACAGTGGCAGCGAGTGAAGTTATATGAGTCATTACCTAATGGTCAGCGTCCTGACTTCGGATAAGGTGGCGAACAGTTCGCGGCGAAGCTTGGCAGCGAGTGCGGTACGTGGCTTATCGTCCTGGGCGGTGCGCAGTTGATCAATAGTCGACTGCAATTGCGCGAGGAAAACTTGGCAAGGCTGGCAGCCATCAATGTGCCTTTCTAGGTTCTCGCACATGGAGTCGTCGAGTTGCTCATCCAGATAATTCGAAAGTTCCGCGAACATCGCTTTGCAAGAAGCCGGCCTCCTGGTTGATTCGTCTAAGTCGACCTTCTTGCGCGGTTGCCCGGCAGCTCTATTGGCGGCACGCTGCGCTGAATCCTGCTGCGCCAACTCCTTCCGCACGAACAGCCTCGCGCGATGCAGGCGCACGCGCACGTTGCCGGACTTGAGTCCGGTGATCTCGGCGACCTCGTCGTCGGCCAGGCCTTCCATATCACGCAACACCAGAATGATTCGATATTGCGGCGGAAGTTTCTGCACCGCTTCGCGCAAGCGGCGGCCTTGCTCGCTGCGAATCGCCTGTGATTCCGGCGTGGCCGGTCCCTCCTTCGCAAGCAGCTCCCGTTCAAGCTTGTCGGGCATAAGTTGATCGAGCGAGAGGTCCTGCTTCGGCGCGAACTTGCTGCGACGCCGTGACATCAGGCAGCGGTTCTTGGCGACGCGATAGAGCCAGACGAGAAGCGCGCGCGGCGAGTCAAATCTTGGCAGATGGGGAAGCGACTTGACGAGGACCTCCTGCATGGTGTCCTCGGCATCTTCGCGCTGGCCGCAGACCTTCATGCTGAAGGAAAAGACGGTGCCTTGAAGCAGCTCGAGCGCTTCTTCGATGGAGTGTTCGTCCTTCTTGGCTAGCAGCGCAACGGCTTGTTCGATTTCCCGGCGCATTCCCTTCACCTTAGCACAGCCCGGGCGATGGCGATTCCTTGTAACAAGCGACCGCGAATTGCATTTATTCCCGTGACGGCAGCCGGTGCTGCTGACGGAAAGTGAAGAAAACACGATGATTACCGCAAAGGTGCAATTGACAAATGCGTTGAAGGGGGGCCGCCAGTTCGTGGCCGAAACCGGCAGCGGGCACCACATGATCCTGGACGACGCAGCCGGAGGGACGGGGGCCAAGCCGATTGAGTTGGTGGCGGCGGCGCTGGCGGGTTGCACGGCGTTCGACGTAGTTACGATGCTGCGGCAGAAGCACCATCAGAGAGTGACCGGGTACGAAGTGGTTGTGGAGGCGGACCAGGCCGACCGGCCGCCACAGGTGTTCACAGTGGTGCGGATTCGGCACATCGTCACCGGGATCGGTGTGGACCCTGCCGCGCTGGCGCATGCGATTCAGCTTTCGGAGGAGAAGTACTGCAGCGTGGGCGCGATGGTGTCGAAGAGCGCAAAACTAGAGACCAGTTATGAGATTCACCAAGACGAAACCGCGTGGCTGATGCCGGAATCCGCCGAAGCACGGGTATGCGGTTGAGGCGCGCGATGAGACTTGGGCCCGTTCTTTCGCTTGTGATGGCAGCGTTGCTTGGTATTGCGGCGGCGGTTCCTGTTCGCGCCCAGAATGCGGCGGACGGCGCGCCGGTCACGCTGGAGCAGGCGGTGCAAAGCGCGCTGCAGCAGAATCCGGCGTTCCGGACTAGCCAGGACGATGCAGACGCGGCGCGGGCGCGGCTGAAGCAAGTGCAGTCGGCGTGGTATCCCCGCTTCGATTTCCACCAGGACTTCACGCGCGGCAACAATCCGGTGTATGTGTTCGGGACGAAGCTGACGCAGCGGCAGTTTACGGCGGCGGATTTTGCGCTGAACCGGCTCAATACGCCGACTCCCTTTGACAATTTTCAGACCCGGTTCGATGGCCAGTGGCGGCTGTTTGACTCCGGCCAGACGCTGTTGCACCAGCGGTCGGCGAAGAAGTTGGTAACCGTGGCAGATTTCCAGACCGAACAGGCGAGGCAGGACCTGATCCTGGAAGTGGTACGCGCGTACTACGGGATCCGCGTGCTGCAAGAGAACGAACAAGCCGCTGAAGGCGCGGTGAAGACGGCGGAAGCGACCGCGCAACGCATGGAAGCGATGCACAACGCCGGGACGGTGGTGGATTCCGATTTGCTCAGCGCAAAAGTATTCGTTGCGGAAATGAAGGACCGGCAGATCCGCGCGCAGAACGATCTGGCGATGGCAGAGATGCAATTGGCCAGGTTGATGGGCTTGCCGGTGGAACACCAGATGGATCTGGCCGGAAATCTGCTCGAGCCTGCCGCTTCCACGAAGTCGCTGTCGGAATGGACGCAGACGGCGCTGGCGGAACGTCCGGCGTTGCGCGCGGCGCAACTGCAAGCGACAGCGGTCGACGACGAGCGCAAGGCGGCGAAAGCGGAGTTCGGGCCGACGGTCGCGTTGTTTGGCACGACAGAACGCGACGCGATGACGCTGGCGGGGCCGTCGGGAACAAACTGGACCGCGGGCGCGCGGCTGGACTTCAGTTTGTTTGCGGGCGGCGCCACGAAAGCACGGCTGGCCGAAGCGGCGGCGAACGCCAGCAAGGCGAAACACAATTTGGAATGGCTCCATAGCGGCGTGACGCTGGAAGTGCGCAAGGCGTATTTGGATGTGGAAGCGGCGGCGCAACGAGCGGCTGCGGCGAGGGACGCGGCGGACCAGGCGAAAGAGAGTCTTCGGATCGTGCAGAACCGGTATGAAGCGGGGCTGACGACGATCACCGAATTGCTGCGCGCGCAGACAGCGCAACTCGATGCGCGGACGTTGTATTTGAATTCGTTGCAGGACTGGCAAGTGGCGCAAGCGCAGCTGGAACGAGCCGCCGGCGTGCTCACACCGGAATCGCAGCTCATTGCGAACGCCGGCACGTCTTAAGTGAAATTGCGGCGGCCGCACTCTGACGCGGGCGCCTCTGGAGATAGAAACGAAATGAAGCGACCAGTGAAAGTTTTGGCTGTGCTGTTTGCCGGCGTGCTGTTAGCAGGCTGCGGCGAAACCGAAAACAATGCGGTGAAGCCGGAGACGGTGCAAGGGCTGCGGCTGCAGAAAATCGAGTTGATGAGCGTGCTGGATGAACTGGAGGCACCGGGCACGGTGATCGCGGCGGCAACCGCGCAAGTGGCTGCGCGCACGATGGGCACGGTGCTGCAAGTCGCGGCGAAAGAAGGCGACACCGTCCATCGCGGGCAATTGCTGGCGCAACTCGACGAACGCGAGTTGGCGGCGCGACGCAATGCCGCGAAGGCGGGTTCACAAGCGGCGGAAGCGGGAATCGGCCAGGCACAGAAAGCGGTCGCCGCGGCGCAGGCGAATGCCGACGTGATGCAGAAAACGTATGACCGTTACGCGTACCTGAAGGAGCAGAAATCAGTCAGCCCGCAGGAGTTTGACGAGATTAGCGCAAAGCAGCAGGCGGCCCAGGCGCAACTGGAACAAACGAAAGCAGGATTGAAACAGGCCCAGGCGGGTAGGGAGCAGGCGCAAGCCGAAGCACATGCGGCGGACAGCGTGGCGAGTTACGCGCGGGTGGTCGCGCCGTTCGATGGGCGAGTGATCCGCCGGACGGTGGAGGTGGGATCGCTGGTCTCGCCGGGCATGCCGCTATTTGTCGTGGAAGATACATCGCGCTACCAGTTGCAGGCGACGCTGCCCACCGAGGCGCTGACCTTCGTGAACAAGGGAAGCGTGGCGCGAGTTCAACTCGACGCCATGGCAGAAAAATCCATAGAAGGCAAAGTGACGGAGATGGAAGCGGGAGCGGATCCAGGTTCGCACACGCTGAATGCGCGAATCGATCTGCCGCGCGGCCTGAAAGTGGAATCCGGAGTATTTGGGCGAGCGTACTTCGCGCGCGGAGAGAAGAAAACGGTAGTAGTGCCGCAAGAAGTGGTGGTGGCGCGGGGCCAGTTGCGCGGAGTTTATGCCGTCGACGCAAATGGAGTGGTGCACTGGCGGGTGGTCACGCTCGGGCAGAGCGCCAACAGGTTGGTGGAAGTGCTGTCCGGTCTCACTGTCGGCGACTCCGTGGTGCTGAATCCCGGTACACGGGAGCTGGATGGGAAGAAAACCGCGCAAGTAGCGACGAGCAGCGAGGAGAAGCTTTCGTGAACAAGGGCCTCGCAGGAAAGATCGCACACGCGTTTATCGATTCGCGGCTTACGCCGCTGGTCATCGTCGGGTCGCTGTTGCTCGGGCTGTTCAGCATCCTGCAAACGCCGCGGGAAGAAGAGCCGCAGATTGTTGTACCGATGCTTGATGTGTACGTGGGCATGCCGGGGGCGTCTGCGAAGGAAGTGGAGCAGCGTGTCACCATCCCGATGGAGCAATTGCTGCGCGATGTGCCGGGAGTGGAATACCTCTATTCGACCAGCCAGCCGGGCGGAGCGCTCGTCATCGTGCGGTTTTACGTGGGTACCAAGGAAGAAGACGCAATTGTCCGCACTTACGACAAGCTGTATGCGAATTTCGACCGCATCCCGCAGGGCGTGTCGCAACCGCTGATCAAGGCCCGGTCCATCGACGACGTGCCGGTGCTGGCCGTCACGTTCTGGGGAAAGAACTACGAAGGATATGCGCTGCGGCGCATTGCCGCGGAAGTGCAGCAGAACGTCAAACAGGTGGAAAACGTTTCGGAGACGACGCTGCTCGGCGGGCAACGCCGGCAAGTGCGCGTCATGTTGAATCCGCAGCGCCTCGCGGCTTATCGCGTGAGCCCGCTGGTTATCGCGCGAGCGTTGCAATCGAGCAATCAGCGGTCGAGTTCTGGTTCCTTTGCCGAAGGGAACCAGGAAATCGCGGTCGAGTCTGGCGCGTTCCTGCAAAGCGCCGACGATGTGCGCAAGGTCGTGGTGACGGTACAGGGTGGACGGCCGGTTTATTTGAGCGATGTTGCGGAGATCGCCGACGGGCCGGAGGAAGCGTCGAACTACGTCTATTACGGTGCGGGAGGCGCGAGCGCGGATGCGGCGGCGTACCCCGCGGTAACCCTGGCGGTGGCCAAGCGCAAGGGCACGAACGCGACCAACGTATCGCATGACGTGCTGGCGCGCATCGATTCACTGCGCGGCTACGTGATCCCGGGCGACGTGCAAGTGACGGTTACGCGCAACTACGGGCGGACGGCGAAGCACAAGTCCGACGAATTGTTGAAGCACCTGTTCCTCGCGACGCTCTCGGTAACGTTGCTGGTGGCTCTGGCGCTGGGCTGGAGAGAATCGGGCGTGGTGCTGCTCGCCATACCGGTGACACTCGCGCTGACACTCTTTGTTTTTTACGCCTATGGCTACACGCTGAACCGGGTCACGTTATTCGCGCTGATTTTCTCGATCGGCATTCTCGTCGACGACGCGATTGTGGTGGTCGAAAACATCGTGCGGCATTTCCGTCTGACGGAAAACAGGGGGCGGCCGTGGGCGGATGTAGCCGTCGAAGCCGTGAACGAAGTAGGTAACCCGACCATTCTGGCGACGTTTGCGGTGATCGCGGCCATTCTGCCGATGGCGTTCGTGCGCGGGTTGATGGGCCCGTACATGCGGCCGATTCCAGTGGGCGCATCGGCGGCGATGTTGTTTTCAATGATCATCGCGTTTGTGGTGTCGCCATGGGCGGCGCTGCGGCTGCTGCGCGGCCACACGGGCAAGCATGCGGAAGGTGAAACGGAAGGGGCGAGCACGCGAGCGTACCGCAAAGTGATGACGGCGCTGGTCACCGACACGAAAAAACGCTGGATGTTTCTCGCGTCGGTGGTCGTACTAATGCTCCTGGCTTGTTTGCTGGTGGCGTTCAAGGCGGTACGCGTCAAGATGCTGCCGTTCGACAACAAGAGCGAGTTCCAGGTGATCGTGGATATGCCGGAAGGGACGCCGCTCGAACGCACGCTGGCGCTCGAACAGGAGATTGGCGCGTACCTGCACACACAGTCCGAGGTGCTGAACTACCAGATGTACGCCGGAACCTCCGGGCCGTACAACTTCAATGGGCTGGTCCGGCACTACTACCTGCGGCGCGGGCCGAATCAGGGCGATATTCAAGTGAACTTACGGCCAGTCGACGAACGCAAGCGGCAGAGCCACGATCTGGCGAAAGAGATGCGCGGTCCGATCCAGGAAATTGCCAAGAAGTGGTACGCGCGGGTAAAAGTGGCGGAGGTGCCGCCGGGCCCTCCAGTGGTGGCGACGCTGGTGGCAGAAGTCTACGGGCCAGATTACCAGCGGCAGATCGAAGTAGCGAAGCAAGTGCGCCAGATCTTCGACGCGATGCCGGGCGTCGTGGACGTCGACTGGTACGTTGTCGCCGACCAGAAGAAACTGGATTTTCAGGTGGAGCAGGACAAGGCTGCTTTGCGAGGGATTTCCAGCGCGGAAGTCTCGCAATCAGTGAATATGGCGCTCGGCGGCGCGAACGTGGCCCTGCTGCACGAGCCGACAGAACGCGAAGACGTGCCGGTGCATGTGCAGCTTTCGCGGGCGAGCCGTTCGAGCGCGGCGTCGCTGGCCGGTTTGTACCTGAACGCTCCGGATGGGGCGATGGTGCCGCTGGGCGAACTGGCGCGGGTGAGCGAGACCACTATCGACAAGAATATCTACCGCAAGAATCTGCGCGACGTGGTCTATGTAATTGCCGACGTGGCGGGTGCGGAAGAGAGCCCGGTGTACGCCATAGGGAAACTCGGCGACAAGATCAGCACGCTGAAAATCCCCGAGGGCTACCAGATCGAGCAGTTCACAGCGATTCAGCCGCCGGACACGAAGAAGATCGCCATCAAGTGGGATGGCGAGTGGCACATCACCTACGAAGTGTTCCGCGACCTGGGGTTGGCGTTTGCCGCGGTGCTCGTGCTCATTTACGTGCTGGTAGTGGGGTGGTTCCAGTCCTTCAGAACGCCGTTGGTGATCATGGCGCCGATTCCGTTGACACTGGTGGGCATTTTGCCGGCCCACGCCGCGATGGGCGCGTTCTTTACGGCGACATCGATGATCGGCTTCATTGCGGGCGCGGGCATCATCGTGCGGAATTCGATCATCCTCGTGGACTTTATCAAACTGCGGCGCGAACAAGGAATGCCGCTCGAAGAAGCTGTGGTGGATGCAGGTGCGGTACGATTCCGGCCGATGCTGTTGACCGCGGCGGCCGTGGTGGTTGGCGCCGGCGTGATTTTGTTCGATCCGATTTTTCAGGGGCTGGCGATTTCGCTGATGGCGGGAGAAGTGGCGTCCACGCTGCTCTCGCGCATGGCGGTGCCGGTGTTGTATTACGTAGCCGAGCGCCACAGAAATGAACGTACAGCTTGAAAAGTCCGCAAATTGAAATCCTAGGAGGAACATCGTGACTGTTGAACGCTATCTTCGATTGATTGCAGGCTTTTTTGTGCTGGTTTCACTCGCTTTGGGGTATTGGGTTAACTCGTATTGGTTTCTCTTCACTGCCTTTGTAGGTCTGAATCTTTTTCAATCCGCTTTCACAAATTGGTGCCCAATGATGACAATACTCCGCAAGGCTGGGGTCCGAGCCTGAATCATCCCCTGGGCACGCTAACCTTAGGGGGTTCGATAAAGCGCCAGGTTCGCTAACGGCGACAGCCTGTTCACCCGGCACAGACGGCGGGCTTCTCTTGCGTATACCATCTTCTTCGTTCTCAATTACCCATGGAAGTCGTCTCTCTTCATTCGCCATCGGCGTGCATGGGAATCCCTCAGGATCGGAGAAGCAGATGAAGCTTCTGCGCTGTCTTGCTGTTTTGTTCTTTCTGCCCGCAACCTGCCACGCGCAGTTGCCGGAGTACTATCAGTCCATCAACCGCGTCACCTGGCTCTCGCAGAATATCGACGCGATTTTGCCCGCGTGGATTGCCTTGGGAATGACCGATGTCCACCCGTACCCGAACCTCAAGGCCGTCGGGACGGATCACGGCAAGCCCGCCACTATCTCTGCCTCGCAGGTCACCGGCCGTTTCGGCAATCTCACGATCACTTTTCTTCAGCCCACCCCAGGCCCGTCGAACTCCTACAGCGACTTTCTCAATAAGCATAAGGACGGCATTTTTTCTGTTGTCCATGAGGTTCCCAGCAGGGAAGCGATGGACAAGGAAATTCAGCGCATGGCTGGCCTCGGAGTCAGCGTGCTGCAACAGATCACTTTCGAACTCGACCACACACCCGTCACCTATACCTACTTCGACACGGAGCCACGGGGCAAATACGTTCTTGGACTTGTTTACTGGCCCGGCGGAGCGCCCAAGCCTCTCCAGCAGAAAACCGTCTCCCACATCGCTCCGGTGGTTCGCGATGCGACCGCGGTTGCCGCCTTCTGGCAGGCACTCGGCTTCCCGGGCTTTGCTCTGGAGCATGCTTCGCCGCGCGACGATTCCCGCTATCGCGGCCGGCCGCTTTCCTTGCCCTTCGAAGTCGGCTTTCAGCAGTTAGGTCCCGTCAGTTATGAGTGGATCCAGCCCCCATCCACTCCACCCAATATTTACGATGATTTCCTGAAGCGTCATGGCGAAGGCATCCAGCACCTTGGTTTGCCCGTCGACGATCTCGCCAAAGCGACTGCCGCCTATGAAAAACTCGGATTTTCTGTCTGGCAGGCCGGAGCCTGGGGAGATGTTGGGAAGCCTGATTCCGGGCAGTATCACTATATGGACACGGATAAAATCGGTGGCGTAAGTCTTGAGCTGATCCACGCCTATTAACAGCCAAATCATCCAATCGGGAAATGGTCGGCCGGAAAGCGGCGGGTGTCCTCTCTTCCGCGCGAATTGAGAACTGCGCCACCCCCGGCCGAACCGGAAGGATAGAACAGCCGGAAACGCGAGTTGTCACAGGGTAGTCAACGAAAAGCAACCATTCCGTCGCCACTGTTCTACCCCCGCCTTGCGAGGGTGCAGCGGCGCGCTACTTCGTCCGCCGCCCCTCGTGCCACGGAATGCGCTTTTCTTCCAGCAGTGGCAGCGCGTATGTGATCGGAATCGCAGCCCCGATGTTCGATGTGCTTTTCCCGGTCTTCATGCTGCGTACCGAAACGCCCCGGAGCCACTGGCCTTCCACAATCCCCAGAACCGCCTCCGTCTCCTGCGAAAGCACCGGAGATCCGCTCTGCCCCCGTTCTACTTCGTGATCGAACAGAAACACTTCCGATTCGGGCTGTCCCTTTTCCAGCTTCGTCGTCGCGTATTGCAGCACTTCCGCCGGAGAACGCTCTTCCCGTGGCGCGTCAAAACTGTGCGGATCCCTCAGCCGCGAAGGACGTAGTGCCGCCGCAAGCACCGCCTCTCCCAGCTCCGCCTTCTCCGTGCCCAATGGCAAACACCCAATTGCGTACTTTCCTTCAAACGGATTCGGCACTGCCCGCAGAATCGCGATGTCGTGCTGAGCATCCGTCGCCACCACTTCCACGTTCACCACTCGCGGCGGCGCCTCGGCACGCCGCAATAGGATGTGTGGCGCTCCCCCATCTCGAAAATCAGACAGCACGTGCGCCGCAGTCAGCAGGTAGCCCTCCTCATCGATGAAGAACGCGTTGCCATAAAACGTGTAGTGTATCCCGCGGTCCCCCGACGACTCATCCAGCGGATACAGCACCGGGCAGATCGCCCCCACAATTCCTGCCTCCGCCTTCGTCCTCGCTTGCGACCACACCGCCGCACACGCGCACAAACTCGCCGCCACTAGCCCGCCGGCCGCCGCCACCCAGAGTTTTCTCCCGTAAGCCATCCCGTCTTCAGCTTAGCCCCTCTTCCGCCCTTCACAATGGGCTCCCAGTACAGGTGTGCTGGGTGGGTTCTTCCAATCACACCCCAACAGCTTTCTTCCCCTTCACTTTTGGGTTAGGCTCTGGAACCCTGACTTGCGCCATCAATCCCAGAACCTGTCATCCTGAGCGCAGCGAAGGATCTCAACCACTGCGTCTTGCCTCAAGTCTCAATGTCCAGGCTGCCTTCGCCTTTCTATTGACAAATTCTTTATTTAACTGTATAGTATTATCAGACCTGCAGAAAGGATGTGGTGTCTCTCCATGCGGCAGCCTGCCTCCCCCGCCTCTTCTATCCACACCTCTTCGTCGCGGTCTCTTCGCCTTCCGCAAACCCTGTGTTTTCACAGATCTCTGCAGCAACTTCCTCCTATCTCCTTTCGTTTGATAGATCTCCCAAAAACCTAGGGGGGGCCCCCACTCCTGTTTCATTTCGGCACTATCCCGCCTCCCGCATAACCCCCTTTCTCCTTTCAACGAACCGACTTTTCGTGAGAAGTTAGTCCTTCTATTCCACGAGACTGAGGCCAAGTTGCCGCTCCTACTTTCGTCGCTCCACATCCTCATCACTTGGTTGGCTTTAGCCCTCACGCTCCTCGGCCTCGGTTCGCTCCTCCTCAGCTTCTTCGCCAGGAACTTCTTGCTCACGGACGCGATCTGGGTCGGCTTAGGTGTTGCGGTTGCCGTGTTGCAGGTTTGGTCCCTGCTGCTGCCCATCAACCTGTCGGTGGTCGCCCTGCTCTTCGGGTTGGGCATCCTCGGGCTCATTGCCAATGGGCCTTACCTCGCGCCCCAACTCTCTGGCGAACTCAAACAATCCAAGGTTCGCAGTCTCATCTACGTTGCAATCGTCTTCTTCATCGCCTTGCGGTGCGTCGGGTCTTGCGATTATTACGACACTGGATTGTATGGAATGCCCGCCGTCCGCTGGGCCCAGGCCTATCCCGTCGTGCCTGGTCTCGTCAATCTACACGGCCGACTCGGGTTCAACAGTTCCGTTTTTCTCTCTGTAGCTGCGTTGAGTCAGGGGATCTGGAAGAATCTTGGATTCCATCTCTTCGCCGGCCTCTTGCTCAGTTTGATGTGGCTGACCGTTTTGCCGGCCACCTCTCATATCCTTGGCAGGCGCAGCGAATCATCGGCCGACCGGTTCAACTTCATCTTGGCGATTCCTCTCGCTTTCTTTTCAGTGCGATCGCCGATTGTCGGCACCTTGACCGACGAGCCTGCCACAATTCTTTGTCTCGTCGGCGCCGGCATACTTTTCGCGCTGCTTCGTTCAGAAGCGCCCCATGCCGAATCCCAGGTCAAAACAGATCGCGTTATCACCGTGACGGTACTATTCGCCTTGGCGGTCACCGTAAAATTGTCGGTGGCCGTCTTCGCGGGAATCGCCTGGTTGGTCGCCGTCGCCAGTTTCTTCCGCGCAGGCGACAATCCCTCGAAGGCCAGGGCAGCCCTTGCCTGGGCGTCATTCCTCACGACCTGCATTCTGGTTCCTTGGTGTGTACGCGGCGTGATCTTGACCGGATATCCCTTCTATCCGGCGCCCGTCTTCGCCTTCCCGGTGGACTGGAAGTCGCCTCTGGCCATGACCCAATACGTTGCCGGCGCCGTGCACGCCTGGGGAAAGATTCCCGACGTGCCCGCCAGTCAGATCGTCGGCTATTCCTGGCTCACCGGCTGGATTCACCGTTTGATACGGAATCGCAGCGGCTTTCAAGCACCGGCCTTCATATCGATCTTTGCGCTCGCGATTGTGGCCTTGCGGCGAATCCAAAGCAGGCCCACCGGCCTCCCCCAATACCTGTGGCTGCTGTTGCCGTCATGTGTCGGAATTGCATTCTGGTTTGTTGCCTCACCCGATTTGAGATTTGCTCAATTTGCGATCTGGACGGCTGCCGCGACTCTAGGAGCATGGGCCATCGAAATCGCGGGCTCAGCGTCGTCCGGGAATCGCTGGTATTGGCCGGCCGCGCTTTGGGTTGGCCTGCTAGCCTGGTGTCTATTCTCGTTCGGATGGTGGGCGAACCTCACGCGTGTTCTCGACTCGCCCCCCTTGTCCCCCGCGCCGGTGGCCAACGTTGTCGCTCGCCCCACGCGCTCCGGTCTGCTCGTCAATGTTCCGGTCTCGGGAAATCAGTGCTGGGACGCGCCGATTCCATGCACGCCGTACTTCGACGACACTCTCAGGCTCCGTCGCGATTCATCGCTTCGCTCCGGATTCCAGTCCAATTGTGTGATCAACTTTTACGATCAAATGAACGGGGACGCGGTTACGTCCAGATGACCGGAACTGCAGTTATACTGAGGCTGCGAAGTCCTTGCGAGAAGACATCATGCGATTTTCTGACTGTGTGCGCGGCACCCTGACTCTCACGGATGGCGCGTGGGGTACGGAGTTTCAGCGCCTCGGCGCTGAACTGGGCGAGTGTACCGACGAGTGGAATCTCACCAAGCCGCATTTCGTTCGCCAGATCGCCGAGAGTTACGTCGCCGCTGGCAGTTCTGTGATCCTGACCAACACCTTCCGCGCCAATCCCATTAGCCTCGCGCATTACGGATTGCAGAGTCAGTGCGCCGCCATCAACCGGGCGGGTGTGCAGGCTTCCCGTCAAGCCGCCGCGAACCGTGCCATGGTCTTTGCCTCCGTTGGGCCGAGCGGCAAAATGCTCCTCACGAAAGATGTCACCCGCGAGCAGCTGCGTGAAGCCTTTTCGCAGCAAGTCGCCGCACTCGCCGCCGAACACCCAGACGCGATTCTGATCGAAACAATGACGGACATCGATGAAGCTTGCGCCGCCGCCGTCGCTGCCGTTGAAACTGGGCTCCCGGTTATAGTCTCCTTCGTCTTCGACTCGGGAAAGAACAAAGATCGCACCATGATGGGCGCAACACCGGAACAGGTCTCCGCCGCTCTTGTTCCCGGCGGTGTTCACGCCATCGGCGCAAATTGTGGCGTCGGCATTCGCGAATCAATCTCCGTCTGCGAACGGCTCGCCGCGGCTTCTTCGTTGCCCATTTGGATCAAGCCCAACGCTGGACTACCGGAACTTATCGGAGGCGTGCCGACTTATAAAACCTCTCCCGAACAGTTTGCTGCTTCGGCCCAGGAACTCCGCGAGGCTGGCGCTACCTTCCTGGGAGGATGTTGTGGTTCGACGCCCGAGTTCATTCGCGCCCTCGCCCGCCAGCCGGCGCTACAAAGCGGGGCGCATGCCTAGAAAAGCATCCCGTTTACAAATCTTTCGTGGAACCGGGGATGATTTGTCAGTTCAATATATTCAATCCTTGAGGCCAACAGTTCCGCTTCCCGTCGTTTTGCCGCCGATGCCACCATCTGCCGCGCGCCTAGTCCCGACGCATTTCCAACTTGGCGGATCCTCTCCATCGGGATATTGGGAAACAGCCCGATCCGGATGGCGCTGCGCGGGTCCAGGTAGCTGCCAAACGCGCCCGCAATCAAAAACTCGTTCAGCGCCGCTGGCTCCACCCCGGCGGACTCCAGCAATACATCAATTCCTGCTCGGATGGCCGCCTTCGCCAGTTGAATCTCGCAAATATCCTGCCGGCTGACGGTTATTTCCGTTTCGTTCGCGGAAACTCCCGCATCAGCCAATACAAACTCTGGCCCCCCTTGCTTCAGACGCACGCCGGCCTGACCTTTACGAAAATTGCCGCGCGCATCCAGCACTTCGGAATCGAGCAGAACCGCGATCGCATCGAGAATCCCCGACCCGCATATCCCGCACGCCGGTCGACGGTCTATCGTATAAAACTGGATCGCGCCGTCGTGCAACAGCACGCGCTCAATGGCTCCTGGAGCAGCGCGCATTCCTTGGTGAATGTGTGCGCCTTCAAATGCCGGCCCCGACGCGCACGAACACGTGAGCAAGCGGCCGTCCACCTTCAATGTCAACTCCGTGTTGGTTCCAATGTCGATCGCCAGGGTCGGCGCTGCACAGCTCTGGATGTCGACGCCGAGCAGCATCGCCACATGATCCCCGCCGACATATCCGGCGACGTTTGGAGGCGTGTAGAGCGTCATCCCGTCACTGAATTCCAGCCCGCTTTGCGTTGCGCTGCTGTCACTCGCCTTTGTTCTCGCTGGCTGGTACGGTGCTCTTCCTAATTGTTCGACCGGCAATCCTGCAAACAAATGATGCATCGCTGTATTTCCGGCAATAACAACTCGCGCGATCCTATCGCGTCGAACGCGAGCTTGTTCGCAGAGCTTATCCGCCAGTCTACTAATCCCGTCCAGAACGGCCTTGGTCAATTGTTGCCGGCACTCGTCCGACTTACTCGCGTAGGAAATCCGGCTGATGACGTCTTCGCCATACGCAATCTGCGGATTCATTGCCCCATGCTGCGCGATGGTCTCGCCTGTTTCCAGATTCACGAGATATCCAGCAAGTTTTGTGGTCCCTAAATCAACGGCCAATCCAATCGCACCCGTCCCCGCTGCAGCCGGGTCCACTGCAACATTTATCGCTTCGCTCTCCACTTGCACGCGCTGCTGAGACGTCAACGAATCGGCCGGAATCGCAATCGTCACGTCGCCGCAAACGGACGCCTGACAAGCCAGGCGCCAGCCAGCGTGAAGTGAATCATCATCGAAATGATCGCGCTCGTTCGTGGAGATCGAGGAAAGTTCGCCGGCCATCAAGCGAACTCTGCAGTGCCCGCACGTTCCGTTACCTCCACAAACAGCTTGTAATTCAACGCCGGCCGACTGTGACGTTTCGAGCAGTGTCTGGCCTAGCCGAACACGCACACGACGACCGATGGGCTGCACATCAACAACGAAGCTCTGGTCCTCAACAGACATGGTGTTTCGTTTTGTGTAGGCAGTGCGCGACTGCCCTGCAATCCACGCAAGTGCTTGGGACTTCCTTCACGGAGGCGCCAATCCCAACAAGGAACGACACGGACTTCCGCGGCGTCATCATGAATGACGCATTCAGCGACACTCCTGCGGCGTTACCGTCCACCATCGAAAAGATTTGCGTTTGGCCCTCCACCAGGTCCCAGCCCTTCATCCCTGGAAATAGCGCTCGTGTCGTTACTAGCGCGCGTTCCGTCGCCGCCCTGCGAACGTCCTCAAGAATCGACTCGGTGAGTGCCGCAATCGCGGCGGTCCCCAGGCCCTCCAGAATCAGGCTTTGTGCTGAATCGCTCGACCCTTCGGTGTCTTCAAGACCGTTGCCGATCGTCCCCACAACCGCCACGATCGACTCCGCTCCGGCGAGCCTCCGGCATAGTGCCTGGCCTCGCAATTCGACCGAGTCCTCCAGCAGCAGTCGGTCTCGCCCTTCTTCTCGTACGCCGATCTCTCTAATCGCCACCCTTGGATGCAAGTGGCCGCGTTGTTCTGCCAGGACCCTCTCGACAAGACTGACGAGCCGCGGCCGCCGTTCACGAACCCTTTGCGGCTCTGCACCCATCGCGCGCAACACCATTGCAGAATCGATGTACAGCTTCCAATGCGTACATGCTTCGTAGAATCTCAAGTTCGCACTACCTACTTCGACTCAATTCCGGGCAGCCGACCCATCCCAAACCGATTGGCCTGTTCCGTAATGAACGTTCTCAGATCATGTTCGACACTCGCGGTAATTTCAGGCCTTCGGTAGCCCGCCTGCAATTCCTGCACCCGCTCTTTTGCCCGTGCCACAATGCCTTTCTTGCCACTTTGTTCCCAGGAATTCAGCGAACCGCGATCGGCCACTTTGGTCGGCAGGTGCTGCTCCAGTTTGAACAGCTTTCGCGTCTCCGGCAACTTCAGGAAATCGCCGGAGACACCAGCCTTTGTGAACATTTCGACCGCCAGAGAACCATCGTACGATTGCACGCCTCGGAGCAAGCGTTGCGCCATCGCAATGGTTTCGGCGTCGATCACCAGCTTTTCTGCACTGTGACATGCCAGTGAATCAAGCATCCCGGCCCCAGAAATCATGTTGATACCGCTGAGCGCTCCTAAAGCAGCCGCGAGTCCGCTCTCTTGCCCGGCCTGCATGTCGATCACCTTGGAGTCGCTCCCGAGCAAATACCCGTGCGTCGGCAGACCCAGTGATTTCCCGACCTGCGCGCATGCCGCGTTCAGCATTGACGTTTCCACTGAACCCATCGGTGTGATCCCGCTGCGCATATCAAAAATCGCTGGCGCGCCGCCCCATACGATGGGCGAACCTGGCCGAGCCAGTTGATGAATGGTGATTCCTGCGATTGATTCGGCCGCATGTTGCACGACGCTGCCGGCAATCGTGACAGGCGCCACCGCTCCCGCCAGCGGCATGGAAACAATCTCGGCAGGCACCCCGGCTCGCGCCAGGTCCATCACGTTCTGTGCGGCAAACTCCGACCACTTCAGCGGGGGCGATGGGCATACATCGAAGATCGCGCGAGGCTTCTTTCGTAGCACGTCCGCACCGCCAGCATCTGCGGCCAGGAGTTGAATCATCAGCGGCAAGGTTTGTCGCGTAAAGGCGCCCGTGACGATCGGTTTGTTGGAGTACCACAGGACAAGAAACAAGCGATAGATGTCGCCGATTTCTTTCGGCACTTCGTTACAGACTACAGCTGTCGACTGCGCGGCATACTGCGGCAGCATCTCTGCTATCTGCACCAGCCGTACCAGGTCGGTCGATTGCGTGACTCGATGTTCCAGCGTGTCGGGATCCAGTATGTGCACGCACGAAGACCCGGGATCGAAGTGCACGCGATTCCCGCCATACGTGACCACAGCTTCGCCGGCGCGGTTATATAGGGAGAATTCCTTCGGAACCGTCTCCAGCGCTTTCCGCGCCAGTGGTTCCGGAATATGCGCCATTCCGTTTTCAACTTGCGCGCCATGCGCCGCCAGTAGTTCTGCCGCTTCGTCTACGGCAACCGCAACGCCGTGCTCCAAAATCAGCTGGAACGCCTCCGCCAAAATCCGGTCAACTAGCGTTGGGTCGAGAATTTGTAGGCTCGGCTGCATGGTTCACCTCGCTACCAGCTTCTTCGCTAGTGCCACGGCCGCTAGTGCATCTTTCCCGTATCCATCAGCACCAATCTCGTCGGCCCAGCCCTGGGTTACCGGCGCGCCGCCAACAATGATTTTCACCCGAGGCCGCAGTCCATGCTGATCCAGGGCCGCGACCACATTCTTCTGCCCCGCCATCGTCGTGGTCAGCAATGCCGAAATGCCTACAATGTCCGCTTGCAGTTCCTTCGCCTTCAACGCGAAATCCTCGAAGGGCACATCAACTCCCAGGTCTACCACCTCAAACCCGCTCGCCGACAACATCGTTCCCACAAGGGTCTTTCCGATCTCGTGAATGTCGCCTTTCACCGTGCCGAGCACGACTTTGCCCAATACTTGCCTCGCGCTACCTGTCTTCCGGATCTCCGGCCCGAACGTCGTGGTTGCGGCCTTCATAGCTTCGCCAGCCAGCACCAGATCCGGCAGAAACATCTCGCCCTGCTCGAATTGCTCACCGACAGCATTCAACCCTGGCACGAATCCGTGGTTGATCGCGTCCAGCGGATTCATGCCTTCGTTCAATGCTCGCTGGCTCAGTTCTTTTGCTTTCTCGGGATCGCCATCAATGATCGACTGCTTCATTTGTTCCAGAAGCGATGTGTCCATGAAGTCCTCGCCTGCAGATTGTGCAAAACTTCACGACTCTACCGTGAAGGGAGCGATTTTCGTTGTCGAATGGGGAGGAGAGACGAATCTCTTCTCCAAAGCAGGCCGGCCTATGCAGGGAAATACTCGGCCCGGGAGCGTTCACTCATGATAGGGCCCACTGCCGGGTAAGTCCATATCGAGGGACACAAGCCAGGCAGGGAATTGGCACCCGGGGCACCCCGGCGGGAGGGAACTACTATCTCTGCCCGGTAATCACCGATGCGATGTCGCGCGCGTGCCGCGGCAATTGCAGATCGCCGTGTTGTTCAAGTTTTGAGAGAATCATATTACGTCGTTAGCGAGAGGTCTCATGAAAATACACACCGTGAGTTATCGCTTGGGGATTCTCCTTGCTGCGTTGATAGCTTCCTCGGGATTCGCAGCAGTCCTCTCGATGTTATCTGTCGTCTGTTTCATGCTTGTCGCATCCCCCGTTTTGTCGCAGCAGAAAGAATCGAACTCCGTGCCATATCTCCAGCTCAGCAAGCCGCAGCACGTCTTGCCCGACTCGCAGCCGTGGGAAGGTAAGGAATTCCCACACACCATGAGCGTCCTCGAATTGAATCGCGACGGCTTCCGATATTGGGGCTGGTACGGTCTCAACGAGGGGAAGGGAATCGGCCTGGCGCGCAGCAATGACCTGGTGCATTGGACAAAATACGAAAAGAATCCTCTATGGCTCAATGCCCGTTGGCCGACAGTCCTCGAGAGAGCCGATCCCAAAGACCCCGGACTTCTCTATTTCGCGGTAACGCGGAACTACGATACGCCCAGCAGTTACGTCGTGCTCGCCACCTCGCGAGATGGCATCAACCTGAAGGAAGAAAAGATCCTTGTCGCTGGCGTGTCCAATCAGCGTAATCAGAATCCGAATCTATTCCGTGACCCCGTTTCTGGCCGCTTTTATCTCACCTTCTATCGGGGCAACGATCAGGATCACTTCGAAATTGTCAGCCGTAACTCCGCTTCGGTGGCCGATCTCGACAAAGCGCCAGACAAAGTCCTTATCCGTTCAACGACCACGGTTGCAGCCCCCACGCTCCTCTATATCAAGCCAAAAGGGAAGAACAGAGGCATCTATTATCTCGCCACTGAAATCTATCCACATCGCTACACGAATGATCCGGAAGGCGAATGGCAAGTTGAAGTATTCGCGGCGGATGCGCCCGATGGCGACTTTCAGCCGGTTGTCGGCAATCCCATCATGAAAGGCCAGCGGGCCTGCCTCTTCCAGCACATCTTCGACGGGCGCTTCTATGGCTATGACTGCCACCTCGAAACGCCCGATAAGTGGGTCCTCGAAGAGGTTGAGGCGCCACTTCCGTAATCATGATCGCAATTTCATCTACCAGATTGCGGTGCTGATTGATTTACCCGGTGCGAGAATGTGTAGCGTCTTTCCCTTGAATTCGAGATTGACGTCTTTGTTGTCGTCCGCGCTGTTGAGGATCTGCGCCACGTAGCCGCCTTCGGCCGTCTGAAACGTAATAACGCGTACGCCGTCGGCCTTGCCGGTGGTTTCCACGCGCACCGCGCCCGGCCGCACAAACTTGCTGAAGTGCGCCAGGTAGTAATAGGTACCGGTGTAGGTGATCTCGTGCGTATGGCTGTTGATGATCACGACCGGATGCTGCGCGTTGTGCTCTGGGTTCCCGTGCACGGGCGAGATCGCCCAGGGGCCGCCCATTTCATCCAGGATCGCGTTCCAATAGAGCCATGCGGAAGTGTTTGCTTCCAGGTCGTTGAAGATGACGTTTCCCCAGTTGTCCCCGTCGTCGAACTCGTAAATCGGCAGCATCTTGTTCGTCGGGTAGCTGGCTTCATACGCGTAACAGAGTTCGTCCATCCAGAAGGGAAATTGCGAATACTTCTTCTCGAGTTCCGCGAGCTTGTCGTAATTCTTGAAATCATAACCGTGATACGCCACCACCGAAATGAATTTGCGCGTTGCAGGATCGTCGAGCACTTCATGGTAACGGTCGTACGCCACGATTCGTTCAGGCGCTTCGCTCATCATCAACTTCGTGGTCAACCCCGACTGTTGCAATGCCGGCCCCACGAAATCGCGAATCAATACGTTGATCTCGGGATATGAAATCTTCGTATACACTTCTTCCGGCTCGTTGAACAGACTCAGGTAATCCACGACGATCCCGCGCTTCTTGTACTCCTCTAGGTACTTCATGAAATATCTCGCCAGCACCGGATAGTATTTGGGCTGTATCGACTGCTGCGTGTTTACGTTGTAGAGCATCCAGTCCGGTGGATAGTCCATTGGCGCCTGCAGCGCGAAATTTCCGTACTTCTTGGCCCGCAGGATATATGTCCCCACACCATTCGGTCCGAAATCGCGATCCACGGAAAAGTGATTCAGTTCCACGTCTTCCGGAATGTCGTCATACGTGAACCACGGTCCCGCGGACTGAAAGTCCGTCCCGCCTAACGGCGTCTTCATCGCCGTGAATCCCGCACCGGTCTTGACATCGAACAGCGACCGCAACACATCTTCCTGCTTGTCGGCGGGAAGGGAATTCAGCACCACCAGTCCGGCCTCCATAATCGACGCGCCGAATCCATCAATCTTCTGGTGCTTGAGATTATCGTTAATTTGGAACGTCGCGCCGCCGGCCTTCCCACTGGAAAACTGCACATCTGGTTTCGCAGTGATCCGATCCCCGGCCTTCGACGACACATACAGTCTTGCGGTTTGTGCCTGCAGAACGACGGTGATCATCACGAATGCTGCGAACGCCGCAACAACCCTTAGGTATCTTGTCCCCATGGGTATTCTCCTGAATTCCTTATAGCTGTTAAGACGCATACGTCGACGACAATTCGATTTTGCCCGTTGCCGGTCGACGTGTTGGTGCATGCATCTGAGAAGCAACGGCTATTGAATCGAGTTAATATTGCAGGGACTCCTGCCTGTCAAGTAAGATTCTGCTCAGCATCATCGCTCTTCGCTCCTTTTTACGTAACTAACTTGTTAAAGCACGACACTTCCGCCTTGGGAGAGTCCCTCTTATGAAGTCCGCCTTCGGAGTTGCTCTCACGGTCCCTTTTCTTTTCGCGATACCCGCGCAGAATCCGGTGCCGCAGCCTCCCAAGCGGCTCGAGGAGTTGCAGAACAAGACGATTCTCTTGTTCACGCCGCATCCCGATGACGATGTCTTCGGCGCCGGAGGCACGATCGCCCTGCTCAATCGCAACCACAACACGGTCTACATCGTCGTCTATACCAACGACGACAAGGGCTCGTACGATCCCGACATGAATTCGCAGCGCTTGGCGCGAATCCGCCGAGCCGAACAGGAAGTGTCCGAAGGCATGCTCGGCACTCCCAAGGAAAACATTATCTGGATGGGCTACGATGACGGGATGTTGGAATATGCGTCGCAGCCGAAGCTCACCGAAGAAGCGACGGCGATCATCCGCCGCATTCGTCCCGATGTCTTGCTCAGTGTCGATCCGGGGGAGTGGTACGAACGTTGGCACAAGAGCGACCATCGCATGGCCGCGTTCAACACGATCGACGCGGTCCGCGCCGCCGAATTCTGGCTGTACTTTCCGAACCAGAAACTGCAGCAAGGTCTGCAGCCATACAAAGTCCCGGAAATGTACTTCTTCTATCCCTCGCCACAGGAAGCGAACTATTTTGTTAACATCGAAAGCGTTGCCGATTTGAAGTTCGACGCCGCGCTTAAGCAGGTTAGTCAGTTTGAGCCGGCCGTCACGAAATACCGCCCGGACTGGGATCCGAAAGACTACGCCAAGGCCAAGGAAGAGTTGCGCTCTCAACAGGCTCGCAAAGACGGCCACTACGTCGAAGCTTTCCGCTACGCAACCGGGTTCAATCAATACTAATTTTCGCAGCCAACTCAGGAGATTACTATGGCGGAACTCGCATTGAAGGGTGGGAAAAAGTCCAAGCAGAAGCCGTTCCCCGTTTGGCCTCAATATGACGACGCGGAGCGTAAGGCGCTCATGGATGTGCTTGAAAGCCGCATTTGGTGGCGCACACCTGGCACGCGCACGCTCGCCTTTGAGCAGGAGTTCGCGAAATTCCACGCCGCGAAACACGGATTGGCAGTGACCAATGGCACCGCCGCGCTCGAAGTGACCATGTCTGCGCTTGGTATTGGTCCCGGTGACGAAGTCATTGTCCCCGACTTCACGTTCGTCGCCACGGCCAGCGCGGTACTCTACGCTGGCGCGATGCCGGTCACCGTCGACGTTTCCCCGGAAACGTATTGTATCGATCCTGTGCTCGCGGAGGCGGCCATTACGCCTCGCACAAAAGCCATCATCGCTGTTCACATGGGTGGCCATCCCGCGGATCTCGATGCGCTTACCGAATTGGCCCGAAAAACGGGAATCGCGCTCGTCGAAGACAGTTCTCATGCCCACGCCACTGAATGGAAGGGCCGTCGCATCGGGGCCATCGGCACGGCCGGAACCTTCAGCTTTCAGGCAAGCAAACTGATGACCGCTGGCGAAGGCGGCATGATCATTACCAACGACGACAATTTTGAACGGCAGGCACGCAGCGTCCACGATTGCGGGCGCATGCCCGGCCAGTGGTTCTATAGCCATTTCATCAATGGGTCCAACTATCGATTAAGCGAGTGGCAGGGAGCCGTCTTGAGCGTGCAACTCACTCGCCTCGACGCACAAACCAAGCGACGCCATGCAAACTCCCGCGTCCTCGACAAACTCCTCTCTCAGATCCCAGGCATCACGCCACAAAAGCTCGACCCGCGCTGCACGCGGAACGGGCAATACGCCTACATCTTCCACGTCGATTCCAAGCAATTCGATGGCGCCAATACAGAAAAGCTCATTCAAGCAATGAACGCGGAGGGCATTCCCAATCAGGCCAGCTACCCGCCGGTCCACGCCCTCGATGTCTTCCAAAATGGCGAGTATCGCAAGCGTCTTTGCGGATCACAAGCCAGCGAGCCACACGCCTTCCTGAAAGCCCAGTATCGGGTGACGCATCGCGCGGCTTGGGAAACCATCTGGATTCCACAACCAGCGCTGCTCGGTGATGAGGAGGATATGCACGAAATCGCCGCTGCTTGGACAAAGATACAGAAGAACGCAAGAGAGATCGTGTGATTCGCGTCGAAAAACGCGACTATCGAGGGTGGACGAATTCCTATTTTCTTTCCAACGGCTCCGTCGAATTGGTAGTGCTTGCCGATGTAGGACCTCGCGTCATCCGTTACGCTCTCGCTGGTGGCGAAAATCAATTGCACGAGTTCGACAACCAGGCGGGGCTTCGCGGCGGACATGATTTTCGCCTTTACGGCGGCCATCGTCTCTGGGTCTGGCCCGAGATCGAACGAACCTATTTCCCGGACAACCGCTCCGTTAAAGTCAAAACCAGCTCCACCAGTGCGACGTTCACCGCTCCAGTGGAAGCTGAATCCCCGGGCACTGCACTACAAAAATCAATCTGCATCGAACTCAGCGAGCAGGGAACTCGCGCGCATCTCGTACACTCCATCAGCAACTGTTCGTTGACACCCACGCAGCTCGCTTTATGGACGCCAACCGTGATGAAACCCGGGGGCCGTGGCATCCTCCCATTTCTCCCGCGCGCGGCGATGGACAAGGACCACTACCAATCTGTCTCTCCGCTGACTCTTTGGTCTTTCACGGATTTCACCGATAGCCGCTGGCGATTCGGTCAGGAATTCCTGCAGCTCATTCAGCAGGAGAAGCCGACAGGTCAGTTTCCGGAGCAAATGAGTGGCCTGTTCAATCCGGCGGGTTGGGGCGTCTACGTGCATTCCGGTAGCATGTTCCTGAAGCGCGCTGCGGTTGTGCCTCACGCGCAGTATCCCGACTTTGGCTGCAACTTTGAACTTTTCACCAACGCGGAGTTCCTGGAACTGGAAAGCCTGGGTCCAGTCATCACCTTGCAGCCGGGTCAAAGCGTCGCGCACACGGAAGATTGGTGGCTCTTCGATGGCGTCGGACCAATCAGCGACGACGAGTCGATTCGCGCGCAAGTGCTGCCGCTCGTCGAGCAGACCGCGCCTCCTGAATAGCCGCGACAAACCAGTTATTTTGCGTTCCACACGAACGTCGCCACACTTTGTTTCCGCAAGGAGTACTGAGCGAACTTCCCATTCCACGCGATATTGAAGGTAATCGGTCCGCCGGCGCTGTTCAGCACCAGCAATACCAGCGAGCCGTCGGGATTGCGAAACGCCACATCTTCCAGGCTGCCCTGGCCAAATGTGTTCGACTCCACACGCACCGCACCTGGACGGACGAATTTGCTGGCATGTCCCAGCGCGGTGTAATCCACGGTCGGCAGCACTTGCGCCGGGGTGACATCATGCTTCACGGTCATCACGCCTCGGCATGTCGCGCAGCCTCCGAGGAATGGCTCATGATTCTGGTCCAACACCAGGTTCCAGAGAATCACCGCCTTGGACCACGCGCGGATCGAGTCGATCACCAGCCGTGCCTGCTGCTCCAGCATGTTGCCCTTCTGCCAGTCGCCGCCGGAACACTCGGTTGACCAGATCTCCTTCGCCGGGAATCGCTCATGCAGTTCGTTTTGCGCGGTGACGCTGCCACCGTAGCAATGAATCGCAATTCCATCCGCAAACGCCGCCGCCTTGGCGTCGCTCAGCACTGTAATCGGGTGCGCGATCAGGTCCCAGTTGTGGTCGAAGATCAGGATCTTCGTATGTATACCCGCAGTACGAAACGCCGGCCCCAAATCGTCCCGCAGAAACGCGGCCTGCTCGATGGCGGTCATATTCATGCCCGGATAATTGTTCGGTACGTGTAACGGCTCGTTCTGCATGGTTATGGCAAAAACGGGGACACCGGCCTGTTCATAGACTTTCACGAACTTCACGAAGTAGCCGGCAAGAGGCTTATAGGCCGACGGCAACAACGATCCCTGGACCATCGATTGTGAGGTTTTCATCCATCCTGGGGGGCTCCAAGGCGAAGCGATGATCTTCAAATCGGGATTGATTGCCAGGACTTCTTTCAGGATCGGGACAATATATTTCTGATCCTGCGCGATGGAGAACTTGCGCAGTTCGGGATCGCTTTCGCCCGCGGGCAGGTCGTCGTAACTGTAGTCTTGCAGCGCAAAGTCGCTCGCGCCCATCGGCTGCCGTAACATGCTCAATCCGATTCCTTTTTGGGGATCAAACAATTGCTGCAGCGCCTCCTTTCGCTGCGCTTCGCTCAACTTGTTCCATAGCAACCACGCCGAGGAGTCCGTCAGGGAAGCGCCAAAGCCATCGATCGACTGGTACTGCACAGCGTCATTGACGGTGATGGTCAGTTCCGGTGCTCGAGTGGAGCCGAATGAAATCGCGGGCTGTTCCTCCAGACTGGTATGTCGCTCGTCCGAGGATTCGACGACTCGAATCCGAGGTGCGCGCTCTTGGCCAAGTACGGCAGATGTGAGGCAAATCCCAAGGCAAGCCACGATCGCGGTGCGGTGTGTGATTTTCATGATGAACGATTCTAACTCCATTGGGCCTGATAACTTACGGACGATGAAGGATGGAGAGGGCTGCGGGTCAAGAAGGCCTGGTTAACAATAACCGGATCCCCACCCCCACCCACCTTGCGGAAGTAATTAAAAACAATGGGGTTACGCGTACAGCCTGTCGATGTGGCGGAAATAAAGGAGTTAGAAGCAGTACAAGCTTCGCTCTCACATTGTCGCAGCCTTTCCGAGGTTCGGTCTTCAAGGAGCGGCGAGTGCCAAAGTCCAGTGGACACATATACAATAAGCTATATTATCACAGAGTTATCATCGGGTAAAGAGAAAAATGAGCGCTTCGCTTCGTTGGTGTGCCCGATCGTGGTTTCAGCGATGCAAAAAAAACCTCCTGCCACCCAGTCGATGGCAGGAGGATCGGTTTTCATGCTCGCCCAATTGCCACAGCGGGCGGGCCCTCGACTTGTGCGCTAGAAAGTGAACCTCGCTCCGATCTGCAGCACGCGCGCGCCGCCGTTGCCGGTGCCGTAACCCGTGGCAGGTTTACCCCAGTCGGAACCCTTGGACATGCTGAAGGTGGAGATGTCGGGGCCAGCGCCGGCTTGCCCGGGATAGTCCCATTGTTGCGGAACGGTGACGCTGACGTCGTAATGGTTAGTCAGGACATTGGGGTGGTTGAAGGCGTTATACGCTTCCAGGCGCAACTGGACGTTGAAGCGCTCCCGGATGGGAATATTCTTGAAGAGCGAGAGGTCCCAATTCTGCATCCCGCCTTCGCGCAAGGTATCCCGCGATCCACCTACACGAGAGCCGATCGGGGGCAGCACGATGTTTGCGCTGCTGCGGTTGTAAGTGAAGTAATAGGGGATAGCGCCCCACATGTTGCCGCCATCCACGGCGCCGGATTCGAATCCGAAGTTGTTATTCAGATCGACCGGCGTTCCGCTCATGGCCTGGATAACGCCGCTCAATTGGAAGTTGTCTACGAGGTAAGATACCCACTTCGAGCCGCCCAGATGCTTGGAAGTATTGGGCAGATCGTAGATGAAGTTTGCGGCGAAGACGTTGGTGCGATCAAAGTCCAGGGCGCGGTAATCAAGCAGCTTGGGGTTGAACGGATCTTGATAGTCCTGGTCTCCCTCCGCAGTTCCCAAGGCCTTCGAATAGGTATAGACAGCGCCGAAGGTCAGACCCTTGGCAAAGCGCCGTTGCAGCGAGACCTGTAGCGAGTTGTAATTCGCGTTGCCGTCCCACTGGAGGTAAGCAATCTGCCCATACCCCTTGTAGGGAACGAGTGGCGCATTCGAGTAGGACTCATGACCGTAGGCATAGGCCCCGCTAAAGTCGAATCCGGCCTGCGAATAGAAGGCGGGCAAGCCCGGTTCCACCTGAGGAAGTCCATTCGTGCAAGGGTTTCCGGGCGCCGGAGCGGCACAATAGGTGGTGAAGTTTGCCGGATCCTGCGCGGCCCGGGAGAAGGAGTAAGCGTAGGGGATAGCGTTAATGTCGCGCGAGGTTACGAGGTGCCGGGAGAAGTTACCGACATAGGCGACATCGAGGGTCGTAGCCTTCATGATTTCGTGCTGGATCCCCAGGCTATAGGTGTAAATCGTTGGGATGTGGCCATCGGGCGAAGCCCCAACGATGTTCTTGTCGGCTTGCACGGCATTGCCGAACGACGAAGAAACCGAGGAGAGGTCAGCCAGATTGCCGGAGGGCAATTGTGCGGTCTGCACGACGGCCGGGTTGTTGAACACGGTGTTGAAAATCAAGTTGCCCTGCACGCGGTCGTGCATGACGCCAAATCCGCCGCGCACCACGGTCTTGCCGCTGCTAAACAGGCTGTAGGCGAAACCCACGCGAGGCTCAGGCATCACGCCGCGAGTCTGCCAGCCGCCCGGGGGAATCTGCCCTTTGTCCGCGTATTGCATACCGTCGAGCGGGTCGCCGCTGCCCGGAATGATGTTGCCACTGCCATCGATCTGGACGGCGGTGGCGGGGTTGTAGGCGGCGGGATTGAAGAGCGCCACCTGGTTCTTGGCGTCGAACTGCGGAGGAATGTAGGCGAAGCGAAGTCCCAGGTCGAGAGTGAGGCGCTGGGTGACCTTCCAGGTGTCCTGGCCGTAGAACTCGATCTGGTTGTAACGGAAGTTTCCGGTAGGCCGCGCGGTCGATTGGTCCAGGCTGTTGTAGCTTCCCAGCAAGGCGCTGGCAAGCGGGTCGCCCAGGGCGCAGGTAACGCCCGCGGCGCAGGTTCCGCCTGAAGTGGGCCCCTGGCTGAAGTTAACCTGGCCGTTGACGTTGCCCCAGGCAATCTGATCTTTGTTGCTCTTCTGATAGAAGATTCCGACCTTGAAGGTATGCACACCTTTCACCCAGGTCAGGTTGTCGTTGATGTTGAGTGTGGTGTTGTATTGACTCCAGGGGGTCGCGCCAAGATAAGGCCCTGGGGAATTCACATTGTAGCTGCCGAATCCAAAGCTGATGTCGGGAATGGTGTCGGTGGGATAGAGAAGCGGCAGAGAGATGCCGTTTTTCGACAGAGATATGTTTCCGTTGACGCCTTCGGCGACCGATTCGGTATGGCTCGGTCCGACCGACAATTCGTTCACGACCGTTGGTGTAAATGAACTGACGAGATTCACAGAAAGGTTCCAGCCCGGGTGATGCTGAACGCAGCCGCCTGGGAAGTTGATGGAAGACGAACAGGCAAAAATGCCAAAGGGACCGGGGAAGGGAAGGAACGGTGAGGTGTTTTCGTCGTGATTGTAAATCCAGCGGCCAAAGACACGATTGTTCTCATCAATCTGGTAGTCAACCCTCAGGATGTCTTCGCGGCGCGGATCCTGTCCTGAGAGGGCGATGGAGTAGTTGTAATTCTGCTGGTTGGTTCCGAACCCGTTCACATTGGGCATGGGATAGAGGCTCAAGATTTTCTGCATGTTTGCATAGACAGTCTGCTGAGCGGCGGTGAGCTGAGTTGGATCAATCTTGTTATTGGTGACGCCGGGACCACTGATGACCACCGGAACTGGATTAGGACCTCCATTCGGGTCGGGGACAACGGACTGGGAGAAATCGCCTTGGCGTTCCAACGCCGTGGGAGTGTAGAACTGAGTCTGTCCGCCAATGGGAATCAGTTGCTGGTAAAACTCCTGATCCCAGAAGATAAACAACTTGTTCTTCAGAATGGGGCCGCCGACGTTGTATCCGATGTAGTTATAGCGATAGAGAGCCGGGTTGTTGCTGGGCGTGGAATTGCTCAATTGCGCGGCTTTGTTGAAGGGATCGTTGGCGTTCATTCCTTCGTTGCGATGGAAGAAACTAGCTCCGCCATGCCACTGGTTAGTGCCGGATTTGGTGACAATGGCGATCTGCCCGCCGGAAGCCTTGCCATATTCGGCCTGGTAGTTGGAGGTTAGAACTTTGACCTCTTCAATCGCGTCCGGATTGATGGTGACATGGGTTCCACCGTTGTTCCCGGTATCGACGTTGGAGGCGCCATCCACGGTGAACTCGTGAGTGTTTGCGCGGCCACCGTTGAAGTTCATGGCGTCCAGCCCGCCGGTGCCTGAAGCATGTCCGTCGAAGCTGCTAATGACACCCGGAACCAGCTTCATATAATCGAGAACGTTGCGCCCGTTCATCGCAACATCTTCCAACTGTTTATTGCTAATCAGGTCTGAGCGTTCGCCGGAGTCCGACTGGAGCTGAATCTGGCCTGAGTCGGCGGTAACGGTGACGCTCTCGACGGCGCTTCCGACGCTCAAAGTGAACTCACCGGCATTGACGTGGTCAGCGACGTTCAAGATCACGTCGTTCTTTTCCATTTTTTTGAAACCCTTTGCCTCTACGGAGATCGTGTAGTTCCCGGGAGGCAGGTTCGTAAACACGAACTCGCCGGCAGTGCCGGATTCCGCGGTTCGGGTGACGCCTTTGGCTGGCTCATTTGCGATGACCGAAGCCCCCGCCATTACCCCCCCGCTGGTGTCCTTGACCACACCCGAAATCGTGCCGGTGGTTACTTGTCCGGCAGCGATGGTGGTCAGCAATAGAAGGAAAGCGGCGAGAAGCGCGCCTTTGTGGATGATGCGATCTGTAATGGATATACCGCGTGAATGCATACTGCCTCCTGTCGAAAAAGCTGCCCTTGCAGACGCAAAGGTTTCCGGTCAGCCCTCGACCAGCTCGCGAGCCTCGCGCACCTGCGAGTGAATATGCACCTTAGACAATCGTTTGTTTTTTGAACCGGAACAAACGTCCGGTTGCCGTACAGTTGGCATCATTCAATATGCAGTTGTCAAGCAGAAGTTTTTTGAATAGCATGAGACAAACGATTGTCTAAGGCAGAACAGGATGCGGCGCGGCATCCGAGCTCTGTGCTAACTGATTCAGCGTCTGTAACTTATGCGTGTTTTGGGGTACCTTATGCCATCGTCTGATGCTGACATAAACCCATTAGTCGTTGAAGAGACCAACTCTGCGATGAATCGGGCCAAGAAAAAGAGTTCGCCAGATCCGAGGGAGAGGCCAGTGAGCCTGAAGATCCTGGCCGACTATCTGGGGCTTTGCCCCGCGACAGTGTCGGTGGTGCTGAACAATGTTCCGGGGCGGTCCATTCCTCAGAAGACCCGCGACCGCGTTCTCGAAGCGGCTCGCAAGTTCAACTACCAGCCCAGCCTGCTGGCCCGTTCTTTGCGAAAGCAGCGTACGTTTACGGTAGGAGTGCTGGTGCCGGAACTCACCGACGGCTATCACACCATGGTGATGAGCGGCATTGGCGATCATCTAATGCAGGAAGGCTACTTCTATTTCAGCGCGCACCACCGCCACAAGCCCGACCTGGTGGAGGAATACCCCCGATTACTGCTGGGCCGCGGCGCCGAAGGCCTCATCTTTATCGACACCACCATTCAACACGACTTCTCCGTCCCCGCTGTGGCCATCGCGGGCCACAAGAATCTCAAGGGCGTGACCAACGTCGTCCTCGATCATCGGCGCGCCGCTGAACTGATCCTTCGCCACCTCCACCAACTGGGTCATCGGCGAATTGCCTTCATGCGCGGCCAACCGTTCAGCTCCGATTCGCAGATTCGGTGGGAGAGTTTCGTGGCTGTTGCAAAAGAACTTGACCTCCCGATCCTCCCCGAACTCACCGTTCAGCTCGAACGCGACATTTCTTCGCCCGAACTTGGGTATCCGGTGGTTCAGTCTTTGCTGCAGGGCAGGCAACTGTTTACGGCGATCGTGTCGTTCAACGACATGGCGGCAATTGGCGCGATCCGCGCTTTGAATGACGCGAATCTGCGCGTTCCCGAAGATGTATCTGTCGTCGGATTCGATGATATTCAGTTGGCGGCTTACCACAACCCGCGTCTAACGACCATCCGTCAACCGCTACGCGAGATGGGAGCCACTGCGAGTCGGATATTGCTGCAGCGCTTGCAGGGCTTTAAGAATTATCCGTCGGAATTCGCGGTAGCACCGGAGTTGATGATTCGCGAGACGACAGGGCAGGCGGGAGGGAAGGGAAAGCGGGCGAAATAGACTGGATTTGTCTAGTATTCACGGACAAGACTGTCATAATTGACAGTTTACGGAGCAAGCTCACCCGTTTAGTCTTTTTGTATCGCACCCGCTTTCGCGCAATCCTGCGCAGCGAGTTTCGCCCTTCGTTGATCAAAAAAAGTTTGTCTTCAGCGAAAGACGGAACGCTTGGTGGCACTTGGGCGGAGTGCTCCCACGTTGCGCAGGATCGCTCGCCAGCGGGATTTTTCTTTTCCGGCAATTCGCCGATGTTGGTTCAGTCAGCTTCCGCTTCCTGGGTCACGATGTGCACGTCGACGGGAGGCGAGTCTCTCAAAAATCTGTGCACCACAGACAAGTAAAGGTATTTTCTCCAGTCGCGAACAGGCGCGCGGCCGAAGACGACCTGGGTGATGTATTTGTTTCGAACAAAATCAGCGATGGTATCGGCAACACTGCGGCCTTTCAGCTTCACCACCTGCGCGCCGAGATTTTCTGCGAAGCGCAGGTTCGTCTCCAGGACCTGGGCGTTTTCTTCGCGGGGGCCGAGTTCGCGATGGACGTAAACGACGTACAATTCCGCGTCCATGCGCCGAGCCATGCGCGCTGCGCGGGCCACCAGATATTGTCCTGTGGGGCTGCCGGAGATACAAACGGCGATGCGTTCGCGGACGCCCCAGTTCTGGTGGATTTCTTTCGCATCCATGTAGGATTCCAGGCTGCGGTCCACCTGTTCCGCCACCTGGCGCAGGGCCAGTTCACGGAGGGCGATCAGATTTCCGCGGCGAAAGAAATTCTTGAGTGATTGTTCGACCTTTTCCTGGCTGTACACGTCGCCGCGCTTCATGCGGTTCTGGAGAGCTTCCGGGGTCAGGTCAACCATTACGGTTTCCGAGGCGGAAAGCGGCACCCAGTCTGGGACGGTCTCGCGAACGGTGATACCGGTAATGGCTCGGACGGTGGGGGCAATGCTTTCAATGTGCTGGATATTCAGAGTGGAATTCACATCGATCTTCGCCGCCAGCAGCTCCTGAACGTCCTCGTAGCGCTTGCGGTGTTTGCTGCCGGGGATGTTGGTGTGAGCCAACTCGTCGACAAGCACGACCTCGGGCCTTCGACGAAGGACGGCGTCGACGTCCATCTCTTCGAAGAGCGTTCCCTTGTAATCGAGCTTGAGGCGCGGGACTGCTTCCAGTTGCGCGACGAAATCCAGGAGACCTTTTCGGCCGTGGGTCTCGATGATGCCGATGACCACGTCCTCGCCGCGGCTCTTCCTGCGGACCGCCTCGCTCAACATGCTGTAGGTCTTGCCGACGCCGGGAGCGTAGCCCAAGAACAGCTTGAAAATTCCTCGCGATTTAGGCGCTGGTGAGGCGACTTCGAGCCATTCCTCAGGTCGTTTAGGCAAGCGGTGGTTCTCTCCGCAGCAAGATTTCTACTGAGATACAATACAACCTATGTTGCGCCTGATCGTCGGACGCGGGATTGGGTTCGCTGCCGCCGCAATCCTGCTCGCTACTATCACCGTCATTTGCAGCCAGTTCGTGCACGTGAATCAGACTACGGTGGCGCTACTGTTTCTGCTTGCGATTCTAGCAGTTTCCGCCGTATGGGGCATGATCGTGTCCAGCGTGATGTCCGTGTCGGCGATGCTGTTGTTTAATTACGTTTTCCTTCCCCCGGTCGGCACCTTGACCATCGCCGACCCGCAGAATTGGGTGGCCCTGTTCGCCTTTCTGCTCACCTCGATCATGGGCAGCCAGCTTTCGGCCCGCATCCGCAAGGAAGCCGATGCAGCAAACAGCCGGCGGCGCGAAGTCGAGCGGCTTTACACCTTCAGCCAAAAACTTCTCGGCGAAGGGAATGTGATCCAGTTGATGAATGCGATACCAAACTTCGTCGTGGACTGCTTTGGAGCGGGCGCAGCGGAGTTGTTCCTCCCACAGAAGGAGAAATTCTATCGTTCCGGCTACGGGGCCTCGCAACTGGACGAAGAGCAGATGAAGAATGCGTTCATTCGCGACGACGTCATTTGCGACACGGCGAAGGCTCTATACTTTCTCCCCGTGCGACTGGGCGTGAAGCCTATCGGAAGCCTCGGGATTTCCGGGGCGCGGCTGTCGCGCCAGACTCTCGATGCTGTCGGCTCTCTGGTGGCCATTGCGATCGAGCGTGCCCGCGCCGTCGAACAGATCGGCGAGACTGAGGCGGAACGGCAGGGCGAGCGCCTGAAGTCCGCGCTGCTCGATTCCATCGCGCACGATTTCCGGACTCCGTTAACGAGCATGAAAGCTGCGGTCACCGACCTGCTGAGTTCCGCATCGAATGAGAATCCGCAGCAGCGCGAACTTTTGACCATCATTAACGAAGAGTGTGACCGATTGAATCATCTTGTCGAAGAAGCCTCAGAAATGGCTCGCCTGGAAGCCGGCGAAATTCAGTTGCACACCGGAGCTGTCGAAGCGTCAGAGTTAATCCATGCCGCGGTGCAACATCTGCACGCCAGCCTGGCTGACCGACCGGTGCATATCCACATCAGTGACCGGCTGCCGGCTGTGCTTGCGGACGCGAACCGCGCGCGCGACATCCTCGTCCAACTGATCGACAACGCGGATTTGTATTCTCCCAAAGAAGAACCCATCACGATCAGCGCCGAACTCAGCGGCGACAGCGTCACGTTCAGCGTGGCGGACCGCGGGCCGGGAATCGATCCGTTCGAACAGGGCCTGATCTTCGACAAGTTCTATCGCGGCCGCGACCAGCGCTACCAAGTGCGCGGGACGGGGATGGGCCTGCCCATAGCGAAAGCCATCGTTAACGCGCACGGGGGAAACATCTCTGTCACGAGCCAGCTTGGCCACGGCTCCGTGTTCTCGTTTACGCTTCCGGTCGCGCCAGCCCGGGTTGAATCTCGATGAGCACCGCGAACATCCTTGTGGTTGACGACGAGCCGCAGATTCGCCGCGTCTTGCGTTCTACGCTCGCTTTTCGCGGTTACACGATCAGCGAGGCGATCTCCGGGGAGGAGGCGCTGCAACTGGTTCCCAAGCTGAAGCCCGATCTGATTCTTCTGGACGTGAACTTGCCGGGGATAAGCGGGGTGGACACCTGCCGCGAGATACGGCGCTCGAGTGACGCGCCTATCATCATGCTCACGGTTCGCAACGCTGAACGCGATAAGGTCGTGGCGCTGGATGCGGGGGCCGACGACTATGTCACCAAGCCCTTCAGTATCGAGGAACTGCTAGCCCGAATCCGCGCCTCGTTGCGGCGGCATCCCTCGGCCGAATCTTTGCCTGCTTTCGTCTCAAAAGATCTTACGGTGGAGTTTGAAGAGCGCAGGGTAACCGTGAATGGTCAGGAAGTTCACCTTGCACCGAAAGAGTTCGAGGTGCTACGACACCTGATTGCCAATCAGGGCAAGCCCGTTTCCCATCGCCGTCTTCTGCAGATTGTCTGGGGACCGGAATACGGGGAAGAAACGGAAAACTTGCGCGTGGTGATCAATCAACTGCGCAAAAAGATCGAAAAAGACTCAGCGCATCCGAAGTACATTCTGACCGAGCCCTGGGTGGGTTACCGCTTCCAGCCGCCAAGAGCCCCGGCGTCCAAGTCTGCCGCACGTTCTCAGCGATAATGGGGGTTGCGCACGGCTTTAAGGATGAGCCGGTGCCATTGCGTCCAGGTCGAGATTCAACTCCAGAACGTTGACACGCGGCTCGCCAAAGATTCCGTATTGGCGCCCTAGCGTGTGCCGCGCCACGACCTGCTGGAGTTCATCCACGGTCATCCCGCGCGCCTTTGCCACGCGCGGAACCTGAAAGTCCGCATTCGCGGGAGAAATATCCGGATCCAGTCCGGAACCGGAAGTTGTCACCATGTCTGCGGGCACCAGCAGTCCGGGCCGCTCCTGCTGCAGCTTAGCCACGTCATCATGAACGCGAGAAATCAAAGCTTGATTCGTGGGACCCAGGTTCGATCCGCTGGAGGCGGTGGGATCGTAGCCGTTGCCCGCGGACGACGGCCGTGAATGAAAGTACTTGTCGGCCGTAAATGACTGGCCGATCAGCCGCGACCCTACCACCTGACCGTTCTTCACGATGAGGCTGCCATTGGCTTGGGAGGGGAATGCCACTTGCGCGATTCCGGTGACTACCAGCGGATAAATCACTCCAAAGATGAGCGTGGTAGCGAGCGTGAACCAAATTGCCGTCAGCAGTTGTTTCTTCATTTTCGTCCTCTACGCCAGATGCATCCAGCCAATCACGATGTCGATCAATTTAATTCCCAGGAACGGCGCAATCACTCCACCCAGGCCGTATATAAAGAGATTGCGGCGGAGGAGTATCGCTGCCCCGAGGGGACGGTATTTCACGCCGCGCAGCGCCAGCGGAATCAACGCGATGATGATCAGCGCATTGAAAATCACCGCGGAGAGAATCGCCGATTCCGGTGTGCGGAGCTTCATGACATTCAGCAGCCCCAGCAACGGGAAGGTCCCCGCAAACATGGCCGGAATAATCGCAAAGTATTTGGCCACGTCGTTGGCTACGGAAAACGTCGTCAGTGAGCCGCGGGTGATCAGCAATTGTTTTCCGATTTCCACGATCTCGATCAGTTTGGTCGGGTTGGAGTCGAGGTCCACCATGTTCCCGGCTTCTTTCGCCGCTTGCGTGCCGGTATTCATCGCCACGCCCACGTCTGCTTGCGCGAGCGCCGGAGCGTCGTTTGTGCCGTCGCCGGTCATCGCTACGAGTTTGCCCTTGGCTTGCTCGCTCTTGATCAGCGCCATCTTGTCTTCCGGCTTGGCTTCGGCGAGAAAGTCGTCCACACCCGCCTGGCGTGCGATGGCCGCGGCGGTGAGCGGATTGTCGCCGGTGATCATCATGGTGCGGATACCCATCGCGCGCAGGTGATCGAAGCGCTCGCGCATTCCGCCCTTCACGATGTCCGTGAGTTCGATCGCGCCATATACGCGGTGATTCATCGCAACGAGAAGAGGTGTGCCACCGTTCTGCGCGATGCGGTCCACGGTCTCCTGGATCTCGGGCGGTACAATCTGTCCTTTTTCGGTGACATAGCGGGTAATGGCATCCTTCGCGCCTTTGCGGATCTCCGTCCCATCCAGATTGACGCCAGACATTCTGGTCTGCGCGGTGAAGGGAACAAAGACGGGATTGTGTGGGGCCAATTCGCGCCCCCGCAGTCCGTATTTCTCTTTCGCGAGCACAACGATCGATCGCCCTTCCGGGGTCTCGTCCGCAAAGGATGCCAACTGCGCCGCGCTCGCCAGTTCGGCCTCCGTGACGCCTGGCGAGGGGTGAAATGCCGTCGCCTCGCGATTTCCCAAGGTGATCGTGCCGGTCTTATCCAACAGCAACACGTCCACGTCGCCCGCCGCTTCCACCGCGCGGCCGGACATCGCGATCACATTGCGTTGGATCATCCGGTCCATTCCGGCAATACCGATCGCGGAAAGCAGCCCGCCAATGGTTGTCGGGATCAGGCACACCAGCAAGGACACCAGCGCAAACACGTTCTGCGGTGCGCCGGAATAGATCGCAAACGGCTGCAATGTCACAACCGCCAGAAGGAAAATGATGGTCAACCCGGCCAGCAGAATGTTCAGGGCAATTTCATTTGGGGTCTTCTGGCGGGATGCGCCTTCCACCAACCCAATCATGCGATCCAGGAAGGTCTCGCCGGGGTTCGAGGTGATGCGAACCTTGATTTCGTCAGACAGGACGCGGGTGCCACCAGTAACGGCGGAGCGGTCTCCACCTGCTTCACGAATCACCGGAGCAGACTCGCCGGTAATCGCCGACTCGTCGACGGACGCGACGCCTTCGATGACTTCGCCATCGCTCGGGACGAATTCGCCCACAGACACCAGCACAATGTCACCGGAGCGGAGCTTCGAACTGATAATCAGATCGATCGAACCGTCCGGCCGCAATTTTCGTGCCTGGGTTTCCGCTCTTGCTTTGCGCAGCGTTTCGGCCTGAGCCTTGCCCCGACCCTCTGCCATCGCTTCGGCAAAATTCGCGAAGAGCACCGTGAACCACAACCACAGCGTGATTTGTAGTCCAAACCAGAACCCACCCACGTGATGAATCAGATTGGAGACCAGCACCACCAGTGTGACGACGGCGCCGACCTCCACTACGAACATTACTGGGTTCTTGACCATCCACTTTGGATTCAGTTTGGTGAGGGAACTGAAGATCGCGCTCTTCAAGATCTTCCCATCGGTCAACGAAATGGCTTTTGGCTGTGAATGCGAAGTCGACATGGCCTCAAAACACCTTTCCAGCGTTCATCATCAAGTGCTCCAGAACTGGTCCCAGGCTGAGCGCCGGGAAAAACGTCAGCGCGCCCACAATGAGGACCACGCTGATCAGCAGAACCGTGAACAGCGGGCCGGTCACCGGAAACGTGCCCAGCGATTCCGGAACGTGTTTTTTTCTGGCGAGATTTCCCGCGATGGCCAGGATGGGGATGATCATGAAGAACCGCCCCAGCAGCATCGCAATTCCGAGGGTGGAGTTGTACCAAAGCGTATTGGCGTTCAACCCGCCGAACGCCGAACCGTTGTTTCCCACGGACGACGTGTAGGCGTAGAGAATCTGAGATAGCCCGTGCGGGCCTGGGTTGCTGATGCTGGAGGTGCCGAACTTCGACACCGAGGCGATCGCCGAGAAGATCAGGATCGTCAGCGAAGTCACCAGTATCGCCAGCGTGGCCATCTGCACGTCGAAAGATTCGATCTTTTTCCCGAGATATTCCGGCGTCCGGCCCACCATCAGCCCCGCCAGAAACACCGCCAGGATTACGAACACGAGAATCCCGTAGAGGCCGGCACCAACGCCGCCGAACACCACTTCGCCGAGCATGATGTTTACCAGGGGAACCATTCCGGCCAGCGGCGTCAGCGAATCGTGCTGATTGTTGACGGCGCCGCAGCTCGCGTCGGTGGTCACTGTCGTAAACAGCGATGAGTTGGCGACGCCAAAGCGGACTTCCTTGCCTTCCATATTTCCGCCGGGCTGGGACGAACTGGCTCGCGTCTCAATTCCGGGCAGCAGTGGATTGCCGCGCGCCTCGAAGGCATAGATGACGAGCACGCCGCACAAGAACAAGGCCGCCATGGCACTCCATACGGCCCAGCCGTGCCGCGCTGAGCCTGTCATTCGCCCGAGCGTGTATGTGAGCGCCGAGGGAATCGCGAAGATCAGCAGCATTTCGAGAAAATTCGCCAACGGGGTCGGATTTTCGAAGGGATGCGCGCTATTCGCGCCGAAAAATCCACCTCCATTCGTTCCGAACATCTTGATGACTTCCTGAGAGGCCACGGGCCCTTGCGCAATCACCTGCGTGGTGACGGTGTCCTTCTTGACGGTTCCATCAGAATTCCTGGTGTCGACCACCTGCGGTTCAATGACATTCGCCGTGGTGTAGGGGCGCAGATTCTGAATCGCACCCTGCGACACGAGCAGCAGTGCGCCCGCCAGGCTGATCGGCAGCAAAGCCCAGAGGAACGCCCGGGTGGCATCCACCCAGAAGTTGCCGATAGTTTTCGATTCTCGGCGCGCCACGCCGCGAATGAGCGCCACGGCCAGGGCGATACCGACGGCGGCCGACGCAAAGTTGTGATAGGCGAGCCCTGCCATCTGCGTGAAGTAGCTCATGGTCGATTCGCCGGAGTACGCTTGCCAGTTGGTGTTCGTGGTGAACGACACCGCGGTGTTCCACGCGAGGTCTGGAGCCACATTTGTCATCTTTTGCGGGTTCCACGGCAGCCACAACTGAATCCGCTGGATCAGGTACAGCAACACCAGGGATACACCGCTGAACAGCAGCATGGCCGCGCCATACTCCGTCCAACGCATCTCTTTCTGTTCGTCGATGCCACACACGCGGTAAACGAGCCGTTCGATCGGGCGCAGCGCGAAATCCAGAAAGGTTCTCTTGCGGTCGAAAACGCGATAGAGAAACACTCCGAGCGGCTTTGTGACCAGCAGCACCGCGCCGAAGAACAGCAGAATCTGGAACCAACCGTTGGGCGTCATCTCAAAACTTCTCCGGTTTCAACAGCGCATAAAACAAGTACCCACACAACAACACCGACACGATGATCAGCAGAATGTTTCCCAGCATGGTGGTTATTTCTCCGGGCGCAAGAGTTCACAGCCCTTTAGATAGGCCAAACCGAGCACGAAAAACACAATCGTACCCAACAGAAACAGAAGGTCTCGCATAGTTCTCCTCTGGTCTACAAGTCTACTGCTACAGGGTAAGGAAGTACTCAGCGGCACATTAAGGAACCATAAAGTGGATTCTTCCCATCAGTTTCAACGACTTGTGGGTTCCAGCGCCCTGTGCGAAACTCGCAATTCAATGTCCTCCACGTTCGCGCCTGCCAAGCGAAGCCCCATTCGCGAATGGCTCCTGCTACATGCAAGTTTTGTGGTCATCGGCATTATCACCACGATGCTCGGGCCGATCTTGCCGTCCTTTATCCATCGGTGGTCGCTGACCGATGCGCAAGCCGGATTCTTTTTCACCACGCAATACTTTGGGAGTTTTTTCGGGGTGGCGCTCACGAGCGTGGTCCTGCCGCGGCTTGGTTTTTCCAAAGCGGCCGCTGCGGGCTTCGCTGCATTTGTTCTGGGCTACGGCTTTCTCGGGCTGGGTCCGTGGATGGTCTCCGCGGTGATGGTCGGGGTGAACGGTTTTGGGTACGGCCTGTCGAATCCTGCCATCAACCTGCGCGCCACGCAACTGCCGTCCAAAAATACCGCCGCGGCGGTTACATTCCTTAACTTTTCCTGGAGCATTGGCTCGGTCCTTTGTCCGTTCATCATTGGGTATGTAGTTCCGAGCTTTGGCATCCGCGATTTTTCCCTGGCCCTCATGGCGGCGTGCGCAATTCTCGTGGTAATTCATCTCTCACGGCGCATCGGTCCCACTGGCGACGCCAAAGTCCGAGCGTCGCATCCTCTTCCCGAGTGGCTCGCGCACATGCGCATCCCGCAGGCAATTCCTTTGCTGCTGTTGTTTCTTTTGTATGTCGGTGTCGAGGTAGCCGTCGGGGGTTGGGTGGCCGCTTACGAAAAGCGGATGCCCGGGATGAGTGCGGTCACGCTGATGCTCGCGCCCTCGGTTTACTACGGTTTTCTGCTGTTGGGCAGGGGCGTATCTCCGCTGATATTGCGCCGTGTGCCGCAAGTGGTCATCTCCGCGGGAGGACTCGGCCTCGCCGCGGTCGGCGGCACGATTATCGCGCTGACCAATACTCCGCATATCCTGTACATCGGTGCAGCGCTAGCGGGATTCGGCCTCGCGCCGCAATATCCGATTTATGTCACGTGGCTCGCCGCGATCTTCAAGCAGGATTCGCCCTGGATCGGCTCTCTCTTCTTCGCAGCGGCGGGAATCGGTGGAGGTGCGGTACCGTGGCTTGTGGGAATCGTCTCGTCGGGCACCGGTTCCTTACGCGCCGGACTCTACATTCCTTTGTTGGTCACCGTGCTCATGATCTTCCTTGCACTCCGCGCGCGGCCGAGTTCGGATAGCGCAACTGCCCAGAGCGAGGCGGTCAGCGCCTGAAAAAAACAACGGCCCCCAGAACGATACCGGGGGCCGCAGAAATGTCTTCAAGACGATTACGGGTGATCGACGGTGATCGCGTGCGTCAGTTTAAAGGTCAGCCGCGACTCCGCAGGAAACTCGGCGTTCTTCCCGCCCGTTCCTGCCGAAGTGGCAAGGCCGCCGGCAGCTCCGATACCGGCGCCAATCGCAGCTCCTTTGCCACCGCCCGCGATGCCGCCAATCAAGGCGCCCACGCCGGCCCCGCCGCCGGTCATCACGGCACTGCGCTTGCCCTTGCCCTTTTCGGTGTCTGAAAGCGAACTCGTGGAAATGGGATACTCCTTGCCACGCACGGTGATCGACACCAGCTTGATCGTCAGTGTCGCTTCGCCTTTCACCGCGCCCTGTTTCTTGGCATTGACTACGGTCACCTTGACCGGTGAGCCCTTCGGGATGGCCACCTCGTCATTGACGCTGACGGACGAACCCAGCGTCGCGTCAAACTCCTGCCCTGGGGTCACGTTCTTCGAATTGATTGTCGATGACAAGACCACCGTCAGCGGCGTGCCCGAAGCAATTGCAAAGGGCTTCGGCGGTTCTGGCGGAGGCGCCGATTCAGCAGCGGCCGGCTGATTGGCGGGATTCGCCGCGTTGGCTTGTTCTTGCGTCGGAACTCCCGTCGGACCCGGCGCAGGCTGGTTCGGTGTCGCGTTGGCCGCGGGCGGATTGGCCGGAGGCGCCGTCTGGCTGCTCTGATTTCCGGACTTTCCGCATCCCGCCGTCATTAAGAGGACAGCGGCTACGCAAACAATCCAATTCCTTTTCATAGTGAGATATCCCTCGCTAATTGTAAATTGATCCCTGAGTTGTGCCCGAACGATCGAGGGCCGGCAACTTCCAGGAACGGATACTACCACTTCGCGGGAACGCTGGGTAGCCGAGTGCGGCGTGACCGAGAGCTTGCCGTTTGCTGAACGCTTGCTGCGCGTTTAGAATTTTGCGCATGATGCCCGAAGCGCGTGTTGCGCCTCCCATCGCAACGGCGGAAGCCGAAAGAATCGCACGCCAACTGTACGGATTGGACGCTTCGGCGCAGCCTCTGCCGGGCGAGTACGATGACAACTTCCATTTGGTCGCTGCGGATTCCCGCGAATTCGTCCTCAAGATCATGCACGCCGGGCGGGACGAATCGTTCGTTGACATGCAATGCCGCGCCCTGGGTCATCTTGCGGAGCGTGCGCCGCATCTCGCCCTCCCGCGCGTGATTCGCAACTCCGCATCGAATTGCTTTGCCCGCGTTAGAGTTGACGATGGCAGCGATCGCCTCGTCTGGCTGCTCTCCTATTTGCCCGGGCAGCCGCTGGCCAGAACGAAGCCGCATTCGTGCGAGCTACTCGCCTCCCTCGGGACCTTCCTTGCGCAACTGGATTCCGCGCTTCTCGATTTTGCCCATCCCGCCACGGTTCGCGAGCTCAAGTGGGACGTATCCCGCTCTTTGTGGGCCCGAGACTATTTGCGATTCATTCCGGACGACGGGAAAAGGGAATTCGCCGCGCGGTTCCTGGAGCTGTTTGCTAAAGAGGTGGCGCCGCGTTCCGCTGACCTTCGCCGCAGTGTAATTTACGGCGACGCCAACGATCACAACGTTCTGGTCTCGCCGGCATGGCCGCAACCGCAAGAAGTCAGTGGGGTAATCGATTTCGGCGACGTGCACGTCAGCCACCTTATCGGCGAACTGGCGATCGCGTGCGCTTATGCCGCCCTTGGAGAGCTCGATCCGCTCGCGGCGGTCCTACCCATTGTCGCGGCCTACCATGGGGTTCTTGCGCTGAACGAGCAGGAACTCGCGGCCCTGTTCCCCTTGATGTGCGCGCGCCTGGCCGTCAGCGTGGTCAATTCTGCGCACCGGCAAAGTCTGGTGCCCGACGATCCCTATGTCACCGTCACCGAGGCTGCCGCATGGGCGGCCATCGAGCGACTCGCCAAAATTCATCCCCGTTTCGCGCATTACGCCATCCGCACAGCCTGTGGGCTGCCACCACTGCGTGATTCTGAAAGGGTGGTGAGGTGGCTCGCTGAAAACGGTCGTTCGGCTGCTCCGGTCATTCCCGCGAATCTGCGAGCCGGCAACTGCGTCGTACTCGACCTGAGCGTTGGCAGCCGCTTTCTTGGAGCAGATCCTGCCAATGCCGCCGAGCCGAAAATGACTCCGAAGATCCGCGAAGTTGCGGCTAGGCGCGGGGTAAACGTGGCTGTCGGGCGATACAATGAAGCCCGCGCTGTCTATTCCTCTTCGTTGTTCCAGACCAGCGCGAATCCGACCGATGAGCGCCGCACGATCCATCTCGGCGTCGACCTGTTCGTCGATCCCGGGACGCCGGTGTGCGCTCCGTTTGAAGCCACGGTTCACGCGTTTGCCGACAACCGTGCGCCGCAGGACTACGGCCCGGTCGTGATCCTTCGCCACCAGCCTCAGGGCGCGCCTGAATTCTTCACACTTTACGGCCACCTTTCGCGTGAATCACTCGCCGCTCTCAGAATCGGCCGACCCATCAGTCGAGGCGAAGAATTCGCGCGCATCGGCACGGCCGCAGAAAACGGCGGATGGACTCCTCATCTCCATCTGCAAATCGTTCTCGACCTGCTCGACCGGTCCACGGATTTTCCAGGTGTCGCTCTCGCGTCGCAGCGCGATGTCTTCACGGGCCTTTCCCCCGATCCCAATCTGCTTTTGGGCATTGCAGAACATGTTTTTCCTCCGGCTTCGCCGGAAGCCGGGCAGACTCTCGCACTGCGGCGGAAAGTGCTGGGTCACAACCTCAGTATTTCTTATAGAAGGCCGCTGAAGATCGTGAAGGGCTGGCGGGAATACCTCTACGACGACACCGGCCGGGCGTTCCTGGACGTCTACAACAATGTCCCGCTCGTGGGGCATTCCCATCCTCGCGTGGTCTCTGCCATTCAAGAACAAGCCGGAGTGCTCAATACCAACACGCGCTATCTCCACGACAATGTCACGGAGTACGCCGAACGCCTCGGCGAACTTCTGCCCGCGCCTCTGCGCATCTGTTACTTCGTCAATTCCGGCAGTGAAGCCAATGAGCTGGCACTTCGCCTTGCGCGCACCTACACGCGCCGAGAGGATGTCATCGTCCTCGAGCACGCCTACCACGGCCATACCTCCACGCTTATCGATATCAGCCCATACAAGTTCAATGGCCCGGGCGGCACGGGCTGCAAGCCATGGGTCCATGTGGCGCCTATCGCGGACGATTATCGTGGTCTATATCGCCGCGGTGAGGCTGACATCGGCAGGAAATACGCCTTTGATGTTGCGGAGATTCTCGAAAACACAAAAAGGGAAGGCCGCAGCGTCGCCGCGTTCATCGCGGAAACACTGCCGAGCGTTGGCGGCCAGATCGTTTTCCCGGCCGACTACTTGCGCGAGGTCTACGCCCATGTGCGTCAGGCGGGCGGCGTTTGCATCGCGGACGAGGTGCAAGTCGGGTTCGGACGCCTGGGCAAGCACTTCTGGGGCTTCGAGACGCAAGGCGTGGTGCCGGATATTGTCGTGCTAGGCAAACCCATCGCCAACGGGTTTCCGCTCGCTGCTGTGGTGACTACTCCTGAAATCGCAGCCGCGTTTGCCAATGGCATGGAGTTCTTCAGCACCTTCGGCGGCAATCCTGTCAGCTGTGCCGCGGGACTTGCGGTACTCGACGTGCTGCGCGACGAGCATCTGCAACAAAACGCGCTTCGCATCGGTTCGACTTGGCGGGCGAATCTGGCAAACCTTCAAGCAGAATTTCCCCTCATCGGCGATGTCCGGGGCTCCGGCCTTTTCCTGGGGCTCGATCTCATCAGCGACCGCGCCACGCGAGCGCCTGCCACTCGCGAGGCCGATTACGTCGTCAATCGCTTGCGCGAAAAGGGAATTCTTGCGGGTACCGACGGCCCCCACCACAACGTGATTAAGCTACGCCCCCCGCTGATCTTTAGCGACGCTGGTGCGGCGCTCTTCAACGCCACACTGGCGGAGATCCTGCGGGAAGACCCGGCTCAGCCGCTGTAACACTCTATTAACAATTCGTTCCAATATTCCCGAAGCTCGGCCAACGAGGCCGTATACAACAGCTTGCCTCCCGTTGTACGATTCGCCCGGTTCTGTCTCCAGGGAATCGCCAGACAAAAACCGAATCCAGTTGTGCAGTACCAGGGGGAGTCCTATGCCCAATGGCGTTCAGAAGTCCGATCAGACCGGCCAGACCATCTGGGATCGCGTGGCGGAGAGTCATGAGTTCAAGGATCTCATGGCCACAAAAAAAATCTTCATCGTTCCCGCATTCATCTTCTTTCTCGTTTACTACTTTCTGTTGCCCGTGCTGGTGGGCTACGCGCCTCAGTTCATGGCCCAGAAAATCTGGGGCAATGTGAACATCGCTTACCTGTTCGCACTTTCGCAATTTTTTATGGCTTGGATTATCGCGGGCCTGTACGTGCGCGCCAGCGACGACTTCGACGAAATCTCCAAAGACATCATCGACAAAGCGGTAAACGACAAAGAGTTTCGAGGGAGCAAATAGCCATGTCTGCCTCCTTGATCATGTTCTTGCTGTTCATCGCCATCACTTTGGGCATTACGTATTGGGCTTCCAAGCGATCTGCGGGTGCCAGCGCCTACTTTGCGGCTGGCCGCCAGATCAAGAGCTGGCAAAACGGCGTCGCCGTCGCCGGCGACTACATGAGCGCTGCGTCGTTCCTTGGAATCGCCGGCATCATCGCCTTCCAGGGTTATGACGGGTTCATGTTCTCTGTCGGCTGGCTCGTTGCGTACTTGACGGTACTTCTCGTCATCGCTGAGCCACTGCGCAACGCCGGGAAATACACCATGGCCGACGTTCTGGCATATCGCCTCAAGCCGCGACCCGTTCGCGCCATGGCTTCGCTCAGCACTCTTACGGTATCGACCTTTTACATGATTGCGCAGATGGTTGGCGCCGGCGCGCTGGTTGCACTTCTCCTGAAGGATTCTGGGATCAAGTACAGCCATGCGGTGATCGGCGTTGGCATCCTGATGATCGTTTACGTTGTCTTCGGCGGGATGATCGCCACCACCTGGGTACAGATCATCAAAGCGATCCTGCTGATGGCGGGCACGCTATTGCTCAGCATTCTGGTTCTCGCGCACTTCCATTTCAGTTTCGGGGCCTTCTTCGACGCCATTGGTCACGTCACCTATCACGACAAGGGCACGGAAGTCGTCAAAGACTTCCTCACGCCCGGTCTTCGCTACAAACCACCGTATGGCCCGCTCGACCTGATCTCTCTGGGCCTGGCGCTGATCTTCGGTACGGCCGGTCTTCCGCACATTCTGGTACGTTTCTACACCGTTCCTGACGCGCGCACCGCGCGCCATAGCGTCGTGTGGGCCATGGCCTTGATCGGCAGCTTCTATATCATGACGACCTTTCTCGGGTTCGGCGCTGCCACAATCGTCGGGCGCGACTTTATTTCCACCCACGGCGGCACCAACATGAGCGCTCCGCTGCTGGCTCAAGCGATGGCGGGGGACATCTTCTTCGCCTTCATCTGTGCAATCGCCTTTGCCACGATCCTCGCGGTGGTGGCGGGCCTGACGATCAGCGCATCCACTTCCTTTGCCCACGATTTCTGGACCAACGTGATTCACAAAGGAACGGAGCGCAAACCGGGTGAGGAAGTGCGTGTTGCGCGGATCTCTGCGCTGGTGGTCGGCGCAGTCGCAATCGCCATCGCCATCG
>Ga0335069_10000870_pt1 | contig 48453 bp, 36 predicted proteins | sample Lox_Sample_11_FD_206714 | JGI IMG/M metagenome (GOLD analysis project Ga0335069, IMG submission 206714) | Soil microbial communities from Loxahatchee National Wildlife Refuge, Florida, United States - Lox_Sample_1.1 | ecosystem: Environmental > Terrestrial > Soil > Wetlands | place: USA... | reverse complement strand
TAAGGTACACATTAGTAGTCTTGACATATTTACCATAATGATATACGCTGGGAGCGTTTCGCCGGAGCGCGGCGGGCGAGACGCTTACACCCCGCTGGCCGCTACCCTACGATGTTTATGAAACGCGGGCACTTACAAACATTTCGGGCAAGATTACTGAGCGTTAAGCTATTGAAAAGACAAGGGATATTTTTGAAAAACCCTCGTGCCCGCGAAAAAAACATTCGGTAACTCCTACGATGTTGATGAAAAGAAGCGACTTAAAAAGCGACATGTTGGCAATAGCTACGATGTTGATGAAAAATAAGGAACTTACGCGCCGCACCCTACGATGCTGCTGAAAACAATGCCAGTTACCGTCCGCTGCGCGTCGCCTTGGCCATGGCCTATGTGCAGACCCGCACCGCTTCCGGCGGCAGCGGAAGTTCTGGACCTACGTGGGGCTGGGAGGGGTGCGTCGCGGCAGCGCCGAGTACCACATGGTCCAAGGGCGCGCCGCCCGCGCCCCCGACCTTTTAAGGACTACTACCACCCGCGCGCCCAGCAGGGAGTCGATCCTGCCATCCTGCGCGTGACCGTGGCCCGCAAGCTGGCCGCGCTGACTTTGAGCCTTGGGAAGAAAGGAGGGCACTACCGAGCGCCAGGTCCTCAGCCAGCTTAGCGCGGGGAACCCCCACCGTTGGCCCGCCAACAAGTTTGTCCACGGCGAGCGGGTAAGGAGCGTTTTCGGCGCTGAGGTCGGGAGAGTTCCCGGCGGAACTCTCTCCACGTGGGTGAGCATCCAGGAGAGGGCTAGACGAGGCTTTCCCCATCGCGGGCTCGTCTCCACGGCCACGCTAGGCCCCCGCGCACGACCTAAAAAAGCCTTAGGCCTCTGAGCCTCTGATAGAACCCTGGTCGGCATTACCCAGACCTCCCTCGCTTGCAACGTCGCCGGATGACCTTTGCCTCGCGCCCCCACGTGGAAATGAGATGCCGGACACGTACATTCAAAATCACCATCTTCATCAAAAGGGCCTGGATGCCAAGCTGAACTCACCGCTCCCGCCAGCGGAGAAGCTTTTTCTGTTGACATCCCCTTTCATAGAACCCTCTCCCCCAAGGGGACGAGGGGATGCATCATCGCAATTCCCAGCGCCGCCATAATTGGACGGCCCTGCCCCCACTTTCTTGCCGCGGCGCGCGGCCGCGCGCCGTTCTTACTGCGCAACCTGGAAACTGAAGACCGCGTCCGGACCGATCTTGCTGCCGGCGGGCGGTGATTGCGCCACGACAACGCCTTTCGGTCCTTCTTCCGTCGGGATGGGAGTCACCGCACCGACCTTGAAGCCGTTCTTCCCCACCAGCCAACGGGCCTGGGGCAGCGGTCTCCCGACGAAGCGGGGGCAAAGAAAAGCCCGCGGCGGGTCGCCTCCGGAAACCAGCAGATTGAGGGTCGGCGTCCGAACAGGTCCGGCGGCAGGCGGCGGGTCCTGTGCCACTACTTCGTCAGCGTCGCCCGGCCACGGAACTATGGCCACGTCGCCCACGGCCAGTCCCCGCTGGGCCGCCGTGATGCGCGCGGCGCGCTCACTTGTGCCCACCAGGTTCGGGACAACCACCTGCGGAGGTCCCAGGCTGACCAGCACGTGCACGTGTTGCCCCATCTTGAGGCGCGTGCCCGGCGACGGCATCTGTTGCGCAATCTGATTCACCCCAAATTGCTTGCTGTAAATCCGATCGACGACCTTCATCTCCAGCCCCAGGCCCGAAGTGATGCGCTGCGCGGAGTCGAACGAAGCTCCGACGAGATTCGGCATGCTCTCCTGGCGGCCGTGAATCGTCAGGCGAATCGTGGTGATCGCGGAAAACAACGCCACGGCAACCAACACCGTAAAAAGCAGGAATAGCCGGAAGAAACTTCGTAAACGGTTGCCCACGCCCATGCCGTCGGAGATTCTACCACGGCCCAAGGCGGATTCACCCGGCAAGGTGTTTCGCGTGCGCAGCGGCGGCACGACGGAAGGCTACGGCGAGCAGGAAACTCGAGTCGCGCCACCAAGCTCAAACCCATTGCAAATTCGCACAGGGGCTGCCATGGTAGATTCCACAAGCAGGGAGGGCACCATGAACACATCTACCCGCAGACAGGCCAGGGCAATGCTTCCGGCTGTGGCGCTGGTCTATGGGCTCCTGTTAGCGGTCGCGGCTGTCGTGGCCGCTCCCGGGCGCATGGCCGTGGCACCAGCGCCAAATTACCATCTACTCAAGAAAGTCGTGCTAGGCGGAGAAGGGTTCTGGGATTACCTCATCTGTGACAGCGCGGCGCGCCGTGTATACATCTCGCGCGGCTCGCACGTGATGGTTGTGGACGCCGACAGTTACCGCGTGGTCGGAGACATTCCCGGCACCGAGGGAGTCCACGGCATCGCACTCGCGCCTGAATCCGGCCGGGGCTTTGCCAGCGACGGACGCGCCAACACAGTCACGATTTTCGATCTCAAGACTCTGAAGGTTCTGGCGACGGTCCCCACGGGCCAGGGTCCCGACGCCATTCTTCACGATCCCGCTTCGAAGCGCGTCTTCATTTTCAATGGCCACGGGGGCGACGCCACAGCGATTGACGCCGCCACCGGTGCGCCCGCCGGCACGGTCACGCTCGGGGGAAAACCGGAATTTGCGGTCGCTGACGGCCAGGGCCACCTCTACAACAACCTCGAAGACAAAAGTGAAGTTGTGCGCATTGACTCGCAGAAGCTGGCGGTCACCGCTCGTTGGCCGCTGGCCCCTTGCGAAGGACCTTCCGGCATGGCGATGGATCGGCAGCATCGCCGTCTCTTCATCGGCTGCGATAACCGGATGATGGCCATCATGGACGCGGACACCGGCAAGGTGATCGCGACGCCCGTTATCGGTGAGGGTGTGGACGCGAACGCCTTCGATCCCGGAACGCAGCTCGCTTTCAGCTCGAATGGCGAGGGCACGTTGACGGTGGTGCAGGAGGACTCACCCGAGAAGTTCATCCCCGTCGCCAGCGTACCCACCCAACGCGGAGCCCGGACGATGGCTCTCGACGCCAAAACCCACAGGGTGTTTCTCGTGACGGCGGAGTTCGGCCCGCCGCCCCCGGCCACGGCCAGCCAGCCTCATCCACGGCCGGCCATGAAACCGGGAACGTTTACCTTGCTGGTCTTCGGACCGTGAAAACCCTCGTAGCGCGGGGCTCGCTCTCCAGCCCTGCGGCGCTACTTTCCTATGGCCAGGACCACGCGGTACTCCGCCTTGCCGCTCATCATGCGGTCGTAGGCTTCCGCCGCGCGCTCCAACGGATACTTCTCGATCATCGGCCGCACGCCCGTGAGCACGGCAAACTTGAGCGTGTCCTCGGAGTCGGTGGAAGTGCCCGACGCCCAACCTTGCAGGCCTTTGTTTCCCCGGATCAATTGTGCGGGCGTAACTTCAATGGGTTCCATGCTCGCGCCCACGATGACCATCTTGCCGTTCTTTCCCAGGCCATCGATCAGCGCGGTCATAGCCTTGGCGTTGGGGGCTGTACACAGAATCACCGCGGCGCCGCCCAGCTTCTGAAGCTCGGCGGCAGGGTCCGTGGCTTGACTGTCAATATAGTGGTGAGCGCCCAGCTTGCGTGCAAGCTTGGCATTATCTTGCCCGCGGCTGACGGCCGCTACCGTGTATCCGAATTTGTTCGCGAATTGAATTGCCAGATGCCCCAGCCCTCCGACACCCTGCACGGCTACGAGCTGGCTCGGCAAAGCCCCGCTGTGCCGCAGTGCATTGAAAGTCGTGATGCCCGCGCAAAGCAGCGGCGCCGCATCTTCCGGAGTGATTCCGTCCGGCATCGCGGCCACGGCGTCGCTCGGAGCCAGCATGTATTCCTCGTAACCACCGTCGTAGGTCAGCCCCGTGACGCCCATTGTCGCGCAATTGATGAAATCACCTCGACGGCACGCGTGACAGTGCCCGCAGTGGCCGCCGTACCATCCCACTCCGGCGCGCTGACCTTTCTTCCACCCGGCGACGCCCAGGCCGACCGCGTCGATGACTCCCGCCACCTCATGACCCGGCACGCGTGGGTACTGGAGGCCGGGCCAGAGGCCTTCCTTTGCGTACATGTCGCTGTGACAGACGCCGCACGCCTCGACGCGCAGGCGCACTTGGCCCGGGCCGGGCACGGGTATTTCGCGCTCGACCAGCTCGAACGGTCCTCCGGGTTTGCTTACTTGCATCACCTTCATCTTGGGCATGAAGACTCTCCTTAGGGGGATTCCGTACCCTATCTTGGATGCCCCGAAATGGCTTTCTGGTTCCGCGCCAATTCCCTACGGGCAGACCCGCGGGTCTGCCCCGCGCTCCCTCTGCGACGTGGCGAGTTCCGTGCGCGCAGGCTTCCTCACCCGCAAAGGGAGAGGGTTGATTCCGCCCTCCCTGTCTTGCCGGGTGCCCAGCGCAGTCTGTGTGACCGGCCGCCGGCGTACACTGTAGCGGCGCTCCATGAGCGCCGAAACGGCGGTCATGGACCGCCGCTACAATTCGCCGTTCCTTCCCTCCCTACCGGTTGAAATCCCGGGCAGGATGCCGGGGCTTTGCCTGCCCGTAGTCATAATCGTAATCACTCACTTGACAATATGCCGAGAACTGTGATAACCCATCAGTACCTGGCGTGTCGCCGGACGGCGGCACGGCCGGCGGTGGGGAGGCATGGGCGAGTGCGGAAACACCGGATTGTAGCGGCGCTCTATGAGCGCCGTCCGGCGGTCATAGACCGCCGCTACAGCCTTGCTGCTACCGCACTCCCCAACCGGAGCACGCCGGGGCGTGTCCCCACGGTTACATCTTCTGATCTTCCTTCACTCCGGCACGGAGCGAGAAACGAGGTGTTGCATGTTAACGGCCAAACGAACGATGACGGAAGCCAGTCTGGCGGCGCACCGGGCGAACGCTCACAAATCGCACGGCGCGGCGACCGGGGAGGGCAAGGAACGCGCTCGGGCGGCGAATCTGCGTCACGGGTTCTACTCGCGCAACACGCGGCAGGCGCTCGAAGCTTTGGGCGAGCGGCCCGAGGACCTGGCCGAGTTGATTGTAGCCACGCGCGAGCAGTTTTCTCCGGCCACGACCTTTGAAGAGCGCATGGTGGAAGGTCTGGCCATTGCCTGGCTCCGCATGGAGCGCGCCGGGCGCGTGCAGGAAAGCCTTGCGGTACGCCGCCTCGAGTGGAGCCAGGGACGCACCCGGGCCGCCATCGGCCAAGGGACGGCCGCGCTCATGCGCATGACGCGGCCGCTGGAGGTTCTGGAGGAATACGTGGGGCGCGAGGCGTTCTACACGCCTCAGCCGCTGCTCGAAGCCGTCCGCCAGGGCTTTGAGGACAATCTCGAAGGGATGGCGGAAGAGATCTTCATCCTGATGCACCGCCTGCGCCGGCCGCCCCGGGCCGCTTCCGGCAGCACCACCGGCGACGCGGCCGCGGATCCTTTCGACGTCCTGGCCTCCGAGGCCGCCGCGGACGAAGACTGGGAAACCAAGGAGTGGCTCGAGGACCATGACGCCCCCATTCCCCGGCCGGAGATTCCCGTGGCGGAAGGCACCGAGCGCCAGGAACTGCGGGAGCGGCTGCAGAAGCTGGTGGCCGCCGAAATCCAGGCGCTCTGCGCGGCGCGCGAGGAAGAACGCGCCGAACACGGCGACGGCTTGAGTGCCTTCGAGCGCGACGAGGTGATTGCCGCTACGGGCGGTCCCGAAGCCTTCCTCCGGCGGCAGGAAGAATCGTGCTTCCGCCGCGTGATGCGCCTGGGGACCTTCTTGACCAAACTCCAGGACCAGCGGCGCCGCGCACAAAGCGAAGACGGCACGCGCCGCGGCGACGGAGCGACTTCGGAATACGATCCTGCCCCGGACCACCCTACGCGCCCGGGCCCGCGTACTCGCCTGGGCCCGCCGCCCCCGGCGCTCAGCCCGCGTAGTCCTCGCCGAAGCAGCCAACCCGTCGCCGCCAGTTTGACGCGCCGGAGAAACGCCCGGCGAGCGGCTGCCGGTTCGCCCACTCGCCCGCTGATAACCCACCGGCAGCCCAAAGCCGAAAGCGGCCAGCGAATCACGCTTCCCCCCGAAATCCCGCTGCGGCCAGCGGGGAATTTCCGCTTGGGCACCACGCCTCGGCCCGAGGCGCGACGGGCCAGCTCGTCACTAGTCACTTGCCACTCGTCACTGCGTTTTTGAGGTGCATCCGGAAATGTCGTTGAAAACAAACAACCGAAATTCGGAGGTGAAGTGAAAACCGTCCCCGCCTTTCCGGACCCGGCATGAAGGTTCCGCGCGGCGGCAGCCGCGGCAACAGCCCATACGCGCCAAGATAAGCACCCCTCCGGGGTTTCCCGGCGCCCTCGGTGCTTTCCAAGATTTCACCGAGAGGTCACAGAGCCGCTCCGTGCTCTCTGTGTGCAATCTTTTCCAGGCACAGAGGTCACGGAGGACCCCGCCTGCGAGCGCGTGGCAAGAGCCCGCTCCGCGCTTCTGGTACAATCCTTGTGCCCGCGTGGCGTTTCGAAGGTGCAGTTGCTGTAGGGGCGCACGGCCGTGCGCCCTGGTGCGCTGCACGGGCCAGCGCACGTCACCGGCGGATCAGCGAGGAGCGATCATGAAAGCGTTGTTGCTGAAAGCCTACAAGGAACTTGAACTCACCGACATGCCGGAGCCTGCCATCGGCCCCGAGGACATCCTGGTGCGCGTCAAAGCTTGCGGCATCTGCGGCAGCGACATCCACGGATCCGACGGCAGCACCGGACGCCGCGTGCCGCCGCTCGTCATGGGGCACGAAGCCGCGGGCGTGGTCGCGAAGACCGGCGAGCGCGTCGCCGCGTTCCGCGCGGGCGACCGCGTGACGTTTGATTCCACGGTCTACTGTGGCAAGTGCTACTTCTGCCGGCGCGGCGAAGTGAATCTGTGCGACCACCGTGAAGTGCTGGGCGTCTCTCCGGGTGAGTACCGCCGGCACGGCGCCTTTGCCGAGTACGTGGCGGTTCCGCAACACATCGCTTATCCTCTGCCCGAGGCGCTCAGCTTTGAAGATGCGGCGATGATTGAGGCCGTGTCGGTGGCCGTGCACGCCGTTGGCTTGACGCCCGTGAAGCTGGGTGACACGGCCGTGGTGGTGGGAAGCGGCATGATCGGCCTTCTGGCTATTCAAGCCTTGCGCCTGGCGGGCTGCCTGCGGATCATCGCCGTGGATGTGGACGCGAGCCGTCTCAAGCTGGCACGCCAATTCGGAGCGGAAGTGGGGCTTGATGCCCAGCAGCCGGATGTCGCAAGCGCGGTGCGCGACCTGACTTCCGGGCGCGGCGCGGACGTGGCGGTCGAAGCCGTGGGCAACAGTGCCGCGCTCGCGACGGCGCTCGCGAGCCTCCGCAAGGGCGGATTGCTGACCTTGATCGGCAACCTCGCCCCCAAGGTCGAACTGCCGTTGCAATCCGTGGTGACGCGGCAGATTCGCGTGCAGGGTTCGTGCGCTTCGGCGGGCGAATACCCGGCGTGCATTGACCTGCTGGCGCGCCAAGCCATCGAGGTGTCGCCGCTCATCAGCGCTGTGGCGCCCTTGGCGGAAGGCCCCGCCTGGTTCGGGCGTTTGTACGCCGGCGCGCCTAACGTGATGAAGGTCATCCTGCAACCGTAGCAATACTGTAGGGGCGGCCCTTGGGCCGCCCGCTGTAGCGGCGATCTATGAGCGCCGGTCGGCGGTCATAGACCGCCGCTGCAATTCGCGTTGCCCAGACTTCCTGGGGCCAACCCAAGGGTTGCCCCCAACAACCTAAGGAGCTTGCATGAGTGACAATCCTTTTGATTTGACCGGAAAAGTAGCCGTCGTAACGGGCGCCAGCCGCGGGCTGGGCCAATATTTCAGCCGAGCCCTGGCGCGCGCGGGCGCGGACCTCGTCATCACTTCGCGCCACCTGGATTCTCTGGAACCCTTCCGCCGCGAGATCGAGAACCTGGGACGTCGCGCCGTGCCGCTGGAGCTGGACGTGCGGAACTACGAAAGCATCCAGCGAATGGCCGCCGCCGCCCAAGCCGCCTACGGCAAGATTGACATCCTTGTGAACAACGCGGGCTGCAACGTGCGCAAGCCTTCGCTGGAAGTGACCTGGGACGATTGGAACCTGGTGGTCGACACGAACCTGCGCGGTGGTTTCTTCGTCGCCCAGGCCGTGGCGCGCGGAATGGTCGAGCGGCGCTACGGGCGGATCATCAACATCGGCTCAGTGACCGCGGTGTTCGGTTACGCGGGACTGGCGCCGTATTGCGCCAGCCGCGGCGGCATCCGGCAGTTGACCATGAGCCTGGCGGACGATTGGGGACAGTACGGAATCACGGTGAATTGCCTCGCGCCCGGTTGGTTCAAGACGAAGCAGACCGAGGTGCTCTATCAAAACGAGGAGTGGGTGAAGTACCTGTGCGACCGTATTCCGCTGAAGCGGCCCGGCCAGCCCAACGATCTCGATGGAGCCGTGGTCTTCCTCGCCTCGGATGCGAGCCAGTATTTGACGGGACAAACGCTGCTGGTGGACGGAGGTATCTCGACGGGCGCGACCAAGGCGACGGTGTCGCACTGATGCGTGTCGGCTGCTGAGCGGAGCGTTCGGATTTTAGCGAAGGGAGATCGCCTCAGCGTTCTCGCAGCCGGCGAAGACTCAACACAGAGTTCACTGAGCTACTCGGTGTTCTCTGTGTTGAGCTTTTGAACACACAGAGAACACGGGGAGGGCTGGCCTCACCACTTTGGGATGTTCGTGGAAGGGCAGGGCTTCAGAGGCTGAGGAAAAACCCGGAACCAAGTCTGCCCTGAAGGGGCGCAAGTCAGTAGCCGGGGGCAACGCCCCCGGAACGCGCCACGTTTCGAAGCCTGACCCTGAAAGGGTCACAGGGTGGTAGACGGCTGCGAAGAAAGGAAAATCGACCCCTTCAGGGTCGCCTGTGCCGGGGGACGCTTTTCCGGGGGCGTTGCCCCCGGCTACTCCATGCGTCCCCTGTGGGGACCAAGGCTGCGGCGCTTGTCGGGTTCTTCCGCAGCCTCTGAAGCCCCGCCCTTCCACGAACCGGTGAGAAATGCGGGCTGGCTGCCGTGTTTCACAGCCGGGGCCGATAGGTACGAACGGCACCTAAGGCAGATCAGCGAAAGGCACCAGCAAGGGGCGCTCGGCGAGGAACGGCAGGCGCGCGATCTCGCGAAGCGCTTGCGTGACGCGCTTCTCCTTGGTGGGTTCGAGGGTCATCACGAAGGGCAAGTGCTTCGGCGTACAGCCGGGCTCCTGCAAGACGGAGTCGATGTTGATCCGGTGCCGGCCCAGGATGGCGCACACGCGGCCCAGGATGCCGGGCCGGTCGCGGACCACCAGGCGCAGGTAATTGGCGACGTCGTGCTCACCCGGCGATGCGATCCGGGCCGGGCGCAGCGTCTCATACCCGAAAGGCGTGGGGCGTGCACCGCCGCCCGCAATGGAGCGTGCGATTTGGACGACATCGGAGAGCACGGCCACGCCGGTCGCTTCGCCGCCCGCCCCACGTCCGGTGATGCTGGTGTTGCCTCCCTTGTTGCCGACCAGCAGCACGCCGTTGGTGGGCCCCAGCACTCCGGCCAGGCGCGACGTGATGGGAACCATCAGGGGGCGGACGAAAATCTCGAGGCGATCATGCGGCCGGCGCAGAGCGCCCGCCACCAGCCGCAGCGTGCGGTTCAGCCGATGGGCGTAGGCAAAGTCAACCTGATCGATGCGCGTGATGCCTTCGGCGGGAATGTCGGCGACGCGCACGGCTTGGCCAAAACACAGCATGGCCAGAATGGCGATCTTGTAGCGGGCGTCGTAACCCTCGACGTCAAAGGTGGGGTCGGGTTCAGCATACCCCTTCTGCTGAGCCTCCGCCAGCGCTTCCGCAAACGAGCAGCCGCGCCGCTCCATCTCCGTCAGGATGTAGTTGGTGGTGCCGTTCAGGATGCCGTAAACGGCGGTGAAGTTCTCGCCGGCCAGGCCTTCGCGGACCGCGTGCAGCAAGGGCGTGCCGCCCGCGACACAGGCTTCAATGCCCAGGCCCACGTGGTGGGCGCGGCTGCGCTCGACCAGTTCGACTCCGTGCTCAGCGACCAACTGCTTATTGGCCGTGATGAAGTGCTTCGCCGCATCGAGAGCGGAGAAGGCAATCGCGCGCGCCGCACCGAGGCCGCCGACCAGCTCGACGACGATGTCAACTTCCGGGTCGTGGACCACCTGCTTCCAGTCGGCGGTGACCCGGACGGGCTGGCGCAGCCAGGAGAGATCGCGCTTCAGCACGCTGCGCGAGCAGATGACCTTGAGTTCCAGGTCGCAACCCAAGCGCCGGCGGATTTCCCGCTGGTGCTCGGCCAGCACCTTGAGCGTACCGGTGCCCACCGTGCCGAGACCGATCACTCCCACACCCAGGGAGCGCTTTCCCGAAGGAGAATCTGCCGTATCAGCAAAACGAATTCGAGGCGAAGTATTCATAGATGACCATTCCTGGAATCAAGCCGGGACACAATGGATTAGCATCGAAAGGGGTTCCATGGCAAGTCCCGTTTCGCTCAAGCCCCTGGCGCGGAACGCCAAACCGCTTACTACTCCAAGGTTGGGGAATGCAAGGCGCAACGCGATTAACTCAGGCATTATCCATACGCTAACGTCGTAACTAGTGGTGAAAGGAGCGGCCATGCTGAAGGAATTCCGGAACTTTGCCATGCGCGGGAACGTCATCGACATGGCCGTGGGAATCATCGTAGGGGCCTCGTTCGGGACCATCGTTACGTCGCTCGTCGGCGATGTCCTGATGCCGCCCATCGGGTTGCTGCTGGGCCGGGTTGATTTTTCGAACCTGTTCATCAATCTGACCAGCCATCACTACGATAGCGTCGCCGCCACCAAGGCCGCCGGAGCGGCAACGCTCAATTACGGCGTCTTCCTCAACACCGTCATCAATTTCGTGATTGTGACGTTCGCGGTCTTCCTGCTGGTGCGTTGGGTGAACCGGCTGCAGCCGAAGCCTGCTCCGGCGCCTCCCGCGACCAAACAGTGCGTGTACTGCTGCTCGAGCATCGCGGCGGCCACGCGCCGTCCGCATTGCACGTCGGAACTGAAAGCGGTGTGAGCCGGAAAAGAGTGCTTGCCGGGGCCACCTGCGTGGCCCCGGCAGGCCGTGTGCAGCTTACTGCTTGGCTGGCGCTTTGCTGGCAGGCGCCTTCTTGCCGGTGGCCTTGGCAGGCCGCTTCGGTTCTCCCAGCAGCACGTTCAGGTCATCCGCGTTGTAGGGGAAGAAGCGCTGCGAGGTTTGGCCCGTCGTGCTCAGGCGAACGTCCACGCGGCGGTTGTTGGCCATACGGAAGGCCAGGAGGCTCTTCTTCACACGCGCCCGGTCTTCCGAGCTGAGGTTGGGGTTCTGGTTCGTAAGTTCCAGGACCTCTTTATCGGAGAGGTTCTTTTCAGCCCCGAAAGCCTGCGTTTCGATGCTGCCCGCCGCAATCCCGTGATCGATCAGGTAGCTCTTGACGCGGTCGGCGCGGCGTTGGGAAAGCGCTTTGTTGTAGTCGGCGGCGCCGCGATGATCGGCATGCGCCTCCAGAATCAGGTGCGCTTCCGGACGGTATATGAGGTATTGCTTGAAGTTGGAAACCATCTCCTCCAGCCGCCGTTCCTGGCTGGAAACGAGGCCACCCTCGGGATCGGCCTTCGTCGGCACATTGTACGGGAAGTAGATGCTGTTGAACGAGAGCTTGGTTTGCAGCGTCGATTCACTCACCGCAGCCTGCAACGGTTCAATGGAGCCTACGATGTGCAGGGTCGCCGTGCGCGTCTCGTTGCCTCCGCAAGCGTTGGCGGCGTGCAGGGTGTAAGTCAGCGTCTCATCGACGGGTCCGACGGCGGTCTTGGTTGGAACAGCCTCGATCGTCCGGTTACCGCTCGCGCTTACGGAACCAAAGGGATCCACCGAAATCGTGTCGGCGTTTCCGGCGGACCAATTCACGGTGGCGCTGCCTTGCTGGTCAACCTTGTCGCCAACCTTGTGGTAGCGCACTTCGGCGGGCGAGACGCCGAGCGAAGCATCCACGGCGGAGTTCACGTTCACCGTGGCGGTGGAGGTATAGACCCCGCCCGGTCCCGCGGCCGTGAATTTGTAGTCGGTCGTCTGCTTGGGTTGGACCGTCTGGTCGCCCGAAGCGGCCACCGGGCCCACGCCGCTGATCTCCGTCACCGCCGCGCCGTCTGAAGACCAAGTAAGATGTGCCGAGTCTCCGCACTTCACTTGCCCGGAACTGGCGGAGAATTGGCCGGTGACCTTCTGCACTGCGACTTCGGCGCTGGCCATGCCGGACTTGAAGCGCGGCAGGGATTGCAACTGCTTCCCACGCGTCCAGGACACGGTCTTGCGTACGCCCTTGTAGGCATCCACCACGACCCGCTGGTTCTCGGGAACGTCCACGGTGGTTGTCCACGTCTGGGGAGGACGGTTCATATGCTTCAACACCGTCAGCTCATATTTGCCGGGAGGGACGATCAGTTCCTGTTTCCAGAACCACTCGTTGTTGAACTCGTCACCATGCCCGACGAAGAACGCGGGGTCTTTCCCATTCAAAAGCACGGCATCGCGGTCCGCTCCTTCGAGCGTGATGCAACCCCACGGTCCCGAAACCGAGGCCGCGACCGGTTGCAGCGTGACCTCCAGACGGATGGTCTTGCGCGCCACGATCGTGACCGTTCGGGATTCCGGCTTGTAGCCGTAGTTGTACAGATCGATCTTGTGCTCGCCTGCCGGAAGAACCACAAAGTGATGAGCCGTGTCCACAACCGGCCGGCCGTCGGCGAAAATGTAGGGATCACTCGGAGTAGTCCGAATGATGAGTTTACCCATCTGGGCCATGGCGGCTTGGCCGCCCAGGAGTATAAAGACAGCCAACCCGGAGAGGAAATACTTGTAGTGAGAGATGCGCATACGACCTTCCTCCTTTCGCTGCTTCAAGCGCCCCTTGTAAAAGGTACAAATACCCTTGGATTTCATTATTGTATCACAACGCGACAGCTACGGCGAAACACCGGGAGCCATAATCCGCCGGTAGAGGCAGGCGACCCCTGTAGCGCCGGCATCTTGCCGGCTCCCAGGGAAGCGAAAGGAGTTGCCGGCTGGAAGCCGGCGCTACGTCAGCCCGCCGCAGGCTTTTTCCGCAGCCTCCTCAACCCGGTTCAGCCGCACGGTGTAAGGGCGGACGGCGCCCTGGGCGAATGCCATTCGCCCCTGCCTTCCAGTCAGTGCCCTGTCCGTTATCGATGGATGAGGAGGGAGCAAAACGGGTGTGCAATACGGAAGTTGGGGCATGAACCGCAGCAGGCGCCTGAATTTCTCACGACTTTTTGACGCAAGTGGAAGGGCAGGGCTTCAGCCCTGCCGCCATCGCGGCCCCTACCCCCCTTTTGTGTCCCGCGCCTCGCGCAGCTAGCAATCGCAAGCTGCGCGAGGCGCGGGACGAGGGGAACATTACGGGAGCATCCTAACGGCGGGGCTGAAGCCCCGCCCTTCCCAAAACCGGTGAGAAACCCGGGCTAGAGCGCCGCTACAAGCGCCAAACTGCAACACTACCGGGCGAAGGTGCTCACCACTCGAACTCCATCCGCGTCTTACGGACGGAAAACTCCGCGTAGGGTTCCACGCGCAAGGTCCGCAAGTGGTGGGGCTGGTCGGTATAGGCGAGAACGAACGTGAGGGTGTTCTTCGTGCCCGCCGCGGCGAAATACGGCTCGGGCAGGTAGAACTCTTTCTGCGGCCCGGCGGTCGCGTAACGGCCCACGAATTTGCCGTTCAGGTAGATCAAGGCGTCGCAGTCGGCGTCGAAGACAAGCTTCCAGGGAATTGTCCAACCTTCCGGAGCCGCGGGCAATTGGAACTCGCTGCGGCACCAGGTGAAGGCGGGGGCGGGCGGTAGGTTGGGCAGGCCCGGAGCAAAGGACGTAGGCGACCAGGAGCCGAACGCCGGATCGACCTCGCGTCCCCGCATGGGGGCGGCGAAGCGCTGAATCTTCCACTCGTCGAGACTTCGGGCGGACTTGGAATCCGCGCCGATGCGAACCGACTCGAGCCCTTTCAGTTCGCCCAGGTTCTCTCCGAAGTTGGGCGCGCCCACGGCCTCGTAGGAGATTTCGAGCACGTTGTTCCCGGGCTGGGCGTATCCTGCCAGCGGCACCTCAGCCTGCTTCTTGTGGTTCGAGGCTTCCGCCACCGGCTTGCCGTTGATGAAGACTCGCTTCAGGTCGTCGGCAAACGCCGTGATGAACATCTTGGGCTCGCCGCCCGATTGGAACTGCGTCCGATATTTGACGTAGCCATAGGGCACGGGGCCCAGATCTTCGAGCGGGCGCGGCGCGCCGCTCAACCATTGGCCCAACGCAGTGTCGAAGCGCTCGACCCAACTATCCCCCTCGCTCAGAGTCTGGGGCGCGCAGGGCAGGGCGGGCGTCGTCAAACGGATGTACGCCGTGTGCCAGGGACGTTCGTAGCGCATGCCCACCCGGTCACCGTCCACGCGGCACTTCGCGGGAACCGGCGGCAACATCACCGCTACGTCATGCTGGCCGGGAAGGAACTGGAGCTCCACCCAGGCGCGGCTCTTTTCCGTTCCCGAGCCCAGTATTGCGTACGCGTCGGTCAGGATGGGCGCCGCCACGGGCTTTTCCTCTTCCGAGCCCGGCACGAGCTTGGAAGGGAACTCCCAGACGAACGTGCGCAACGCCCGCGAGCGCGGCAGCACGAGAAGCTGCAGATGGTCGTTGACCAGAATCATCTTCTCGCTGGTTGCCACTTGCACGCCCATGACTACGCACTCGTAATCGGAATCCCAGTACTGATAGACGGTGTCACCGTCGACGCGCGGCTCGTTTTCGGTAGCCAGCGCAATCTCCGCCAAGTGGCCCGGGGTGTCGTACACCAGCAGGAACTCGCGCTCCAGATTCACGCCATGCGCCAGGACTTCGGCCGTCGAATAGAGGAGCTTCCCGCCACTGACCGGAATTTGGACAGGAAACATCTTCATCTCGCGCGGGCCGGCTTCGAGCTCGCCCTGCCTTGGAACGGTGATGGGGCGCTTGCTGAGGCTGGCAGGATCGGTAAAGGTCACTTTGTAGCGCTGGGCGGCATTGGCGTTCTCGCGAATAAAAATCACTGCGCTCTGGCCGTTGACGCGCTCCGTGACGCTGACCTGCGGATTGGTCGTCTGCGCGCCCGGGAGCACTTGCGCGCGCGTCAAGACACTGCCGAACACCTGGAGAGACTGGCAGATGCCGCGCACCGCGTCGTACTTCTCCCCCAGTCCACCCGGTTCGCGAATGGGAGCGGCGTAGTCGTAAGTGGTCGTGAGCTTCTTCGCGGCCCAATCGAAATTGGTGCCGCCAAAGCCCATGTAGTAGTTAAAGTAGGTCACGCCCAGCTCGAGGGCGGTCTTCGTCAACATGTTGATCTGCGGGGCGCTCACGCCTTCCTGATCAACCGACAAGCGTCCGCCGAACTCGCTGAACCATCCACCCTGCAGCTCGGTGATCCCGACCGGCGTTGCGGGCTCTTCCTTGCGCAGCTTGCCGAGATCGCGGCTGAGTTCCTCGACGATCTTCCAGCGCGGATAGAAGTTGCAGGTGTCCATGATCCGCGCCATGTCGGGGTCCGAGTTCTCGCGCGCCTGTTTCGTCCAACAGGTGATGACGGGCACCTCGACGCCGGTGTTCCACACCATCTGCGCCAGCGCCCGCACGTACTCGCGTTTCTCCGCGTCCGGGATGGGCGGGCTGTAGTCGTACTCGTTCTCAACCTGCACCATGATGATGGGGCCGCCCACCGTAATCTGGTGTTTCTGGATGATCGGCAGCACGGCGTCAAACCAGTGTTGGGAAGTCCGCAGGCTCTCGGGATGCGTGGTGCGCAGCGGGAAGCGCTTGGCCGCGACCCAATCGGGAATGCCGCCGCGGTGCCATTCTGCGCAGACGTAGGGGCCGGGCCGCACAATCAGGAAGAGCCCCAGCTCGTGGACCAGCTTGATGAACGCCTCAAAATCCGCCAGGTCCAGCTTGCCCTCTTCCGGCTCGTGGTAATTCCAGAAGACGTAGGTCTCAACCGTATTGAAGCCCGCCAGCTTGAACTTCTGCAAGCGGTCGCGCCACAGCGCCTTCGGGCAGCGCGGGTAGTGAAATGCGCCGCTCGCCACCAGAGTGTCGCGGCGGTTGAGCGTGAAGCAGCTCGCGTCGTAGTGAATGACGTGGGGATTCTCAAACTGCGCTTGGCCGGGAGCAGCGAGCGCTACGGCGGAAGTCGCCGAACCGGCACTCCCGCCGGGATTGAGACGAGCCGCCAGGGGCGCAGTGAGTGTAGCCAGAAGCAAATCGCGACGCGTGCATTTCATAGTGAGGCTCCAGTTCGTCATTGTGAGCTTGGTGGTAATGGCACTGTAGGGGCGCACGGCCGTGCGCCCCTACGACGCTCAAAGTGCTCCGGATTATTCATGACATGCTTGGGCGATGGAGAACGGAAAGTGGTTCACACAGAGGCCTCGGAGTTAGGGCACAGAGAGCACGGAGACGTTTTCGAGACTCTTTCTGTGCACTCTGTGACCCGAGGCTGCTGCGACCCCATTGCTGATCGGCTCCGTGCCGTCTCGGTGAAACCTCTTTCCTTCTGCTCTCTCTTGCTGCACTCACGAATAATCCGGGCTAATTGCCTGGGGCTCGCCGCAGGCGCGTCCCGCCGCGCTTCTTGGCAAGGGCCATGTCCGAGTAAGACAGCGGGACGATCTCGCCCGAGGCAACGCCCAGCAGCTTTTGAAACTTCTGCGCCTGCGCACGCACCTTGCGGATGTCGCCCGAACGGGTCATGGCCTCCACTTCGACGAAGTCGCCCAGGCCACGGACGCGATCGAGATGGATCTTGACGTTGTCGACAAAGTAGATCTCGCGCCGCTTGTCCACCACTACTTGGACTCCTAACGCGCGCGAGAGGATGGCTCGCACGGAATTGCGGCGCGGCAGCAACGTCATCTCGACCGTCGACCGCCGGGCGCGCGCCGCGTTCGTCCGGTTGTAGAAAATCAGAGCGTTCTCGATACGTCCCTCGCGAATCTTCAAGCGGCCCGCGGGAACGGGAAAGTAGGTATCAACCTGGTGATCAGTCCCAACAAACCGTGCCCCGAGGTGTTCGAGAGTTTCGCGGGCACGCGACGGGTCGCGGAGATGCGCCTTGAACTCATAGTTAAGGAGCTTCATCAGCCCATTCCCTTTCCATGAACGGCCGCAATCACGTGAAGCGCCGCGAGCCACGTGCCGGCGGGCTCTTGGATGCTTACGGTTCGCGGTAGGCGGCCGGGCAAGAACGCGCTATTCTCTCACTCTTGTATGAAGATGAAAACGGGCTTGGAACTTCGCTGGGATTTCACGCCGCGCCAGGCGATCGAGGTGCAACAGACCTTGCGCGGGCGCGTCGAGACGCAGGATCGCTTCGGCCCGCTTCGTTACGTGGCGGGCGCCGACCTCGCGTTTGATCCCGCGACCAATCTGGCGTTCGCGGGCGTCATCGTGTACCGCTTTCCCGAACTCACCGAGGTCGAGCGATGCACGGCGCGGCGTGTCCTACGTTTCCCCTACGTGCCGGGTCTGCTCTCATTTCGCGAGATCCCCGTGCTGCTTGGAGCTTTTGAGCGCGTTGCGACTGAGCCGGACCTTATCCTGGTGGATGGCCACGGTCTTGCCCACCCGCGCCGCTTCGGGATCGCCTGCCACCTCGGCCTCATCCTCGACAAGCCCACCATCGGCTGTGCGAAGTCGATCTTGGTGGGGGAAGTCGCGGAACTGGGCGCGAGGGCGGGTTCGACCGCGCCGCTGGTGGATAAGGGCGAACGGGTGGGGATTGCACTCCGCACGCGCGACAACGTGAAACCGATTTACGTCACTACCGGGCACCGAGTCTCGGTTGAGTCCGCCGTCGATATCGTGAAGCAGTGCTTGGACGGCTTGCGGATCCCCAAACCCACGCGTGAGGCCGATCACTTTGTGGGAGCACTCCGGCGCGCCTACCAGGAACGCCACATGCGGAGACCGGCGTGACATGCGATGCTATAATTCTTGGCAGGAGCTTTGCATGGACAAGACCAAGGTAGCGAAGATACCGAATCTGCACGAAAAAGCTCAGTTGATGTCGGCCTCGGAAATTGACCGGACGCTGGTTCGCCTTGCGCACGAGATCCTGGAGCGTAATAACGGCCTGGAAGGCGTGGTGCTGGTGGGCATCCGGCGGCGCGGCGTGCCGCTGGCCGAACGCCTTGCGCGGAAGATGGCGGAGATCGAAAAAGTCACGCCCGAGGTCGAGACGCTCGACATCACTTTCCACCGCGACGACTTTACGGACATCGGCCAGAAGCCCGTGGTGCAGCCCGGCAACGCAACATTCTCGGCGGCCGGCAAGACCGTGATCCTGGTGGATGACGTCCTTTATACCGGGCGCACCACCCGCGCGGCTTTGGATGCCCTGCTGAATTACGGGCGGCCGCAGCGCGTCGAACTGTGCGTCCTGATCGACCGCGGCCACCGGGAGCTGCCCATTCAGGCCAATTACGTGGGCCGCATTATTCCCACGTCGGAGACCGAGATGATCGATGTCCGCGTGCGTGAGGTGGACGGCCAGGATTGCGTGGTCATGTACGAGCGGACCCCCAACGGGGTTCCCGCATCCTGAGATGCATGGCATGGTAGCAGGCCAGGGAAGTGAGCGTGCCGGCCTCTGCTTCTTCTGCCGTCACGTGCGCGTTGTCCGCACCGACCGCGGGGGAATCTTCTATCAGTGCCAGCGCTCGGCCGAAGACGCGCGGTACCCGCGATACCCGCGGCTGCCCGTCCGGCAGTGTCCTGGCCACGAGCCGAAAGAAGAAGTTGAGGTGAGAAAAGGATGAACCTTCCGGTGGCGCCTGAAGACGTCAAGATCGTCCGTGGACGCAGCGCGGGGTTGCAGGTGGTGTGCAACTGCGGCTGCGTCAATTTTAACTATCTCGATCCGCAGGATACCGTCTGGAAATGCCGCAATTGCCGGCAGGGTTTGAGTCCCGATTTCCCGCGCTTGCTCGAACGCGCCCTGGCGCTGGCCGAGCAGAAGGCGGCCAGCGAAGCCAAGGAGACGCCGGCGGCAAGCAGCTAGGCTCGCGGCGCGTGCTCGCTGATGAACTTCTGAAAGTGGGCGCGGTCACGAAAGGCTTCCGTCCCCCCCGGCTTGGTTGTGGAGCAAGCTCCCGCCAGATTCCCATAGGCAAGGCACGTGGCAAGGTCCGCTCCCCGCACATACTGGTGAATGAAACCCGCATCGAAGCTGTCGCCCGCTCCCACCGGGTCAATGGCATCGACGTGCAGAGGCTTCCCCGTAACTTCCTCTTTTCCTTGCCGTGCCACAGCGCCCTCGGGTCCGAGCTTAGCTACGACGGTCGGGACCACTTCCGCCAGCTTCGCAAGCCCCGCGCGGGGATCCGTCGTGCGCGCGATCTTCATAATCTCCCGCTCGTTGGGCATAAACACGTCCACGTAGCGCAGGACCTCCCAAAGGTCTTCCGCCCAGAGGTCCTCAGGGTCGTCGTTGGTATCGAGCGAGGTCGTCAGACCCGCGGACTTCATCCGGTGGAAGAGTTCCGCAATCCGCGGGCGCAGGGCCCGGTGCAGGAAGAAGGAAGACAGGTGGAAGTGCTTCGCGGCAGAGAGGTATTCGAGATCAAGGTCCTCAAAGCACATCTCAAACATCGTGCCGGGATAGGTAAGGATGTTGCGGTCGTGCGCGCGCGGCAGAATGACGGTCAGGCCGGTGGTCGTGGGACCGCTCACCACGCGGACTTTAGCGACGTCGACGCCTCCTTCCGCGAGGCGCTCCCGGCTGATGCGCCCCAGGGGGTCGTCGCCAATCCGCGAAATGAACCCGACGCGGCTGCCCAGCACGGCCAAGTTATGGGCAAAGATAGCGGAGGAACTTCCCAGCGTCAAAGCCAAGCGATTGGCCAGAAGCTCGCGCTCTGGGTCGAGCCGGTCAGGAAGACCGTAGAGGATCAGATCCAGATTCAACTCGCCGACGACCGTAACGTCCAGTTTCTGCATACTCCCCCTTTGCGGCGGGTTCGCCATTCGTCTTTCTTGCCCGCTCGTTGCCAGGCCTCGCCGCAGTCTCGCGCCCGCGGGTTCGATGACATGCCCCGCCGGTCACGTAGCATACTGTGTCCACTCCCGGAAGGGCAAGCTAACCCGAGCACCGGTAGTGTCCTAATTTGAGGGTAGCGCCGCCCTTTAGGGCGGCACTTGCCGGGCTGAAGCCCGGCTCGGTGTAGGTGCGGGCGGCGTCCGCCCAGGGCGAATGCCATTCGCCCCTACGTTGCCTCGGACGGCTGGCGCTGCCCCCGTCGTTGGGAGGCTGCGATCCCCCCCCATCGTTGCTCTGCGAAACCTGGGGTAGCGCATAGGTCTTGATCGTCGGATGTGTGTGACTCCCGGCCGTCTGGCCAGTAGCGCGGCGTCCCGCCCCAGCGTAACCGGAATCATTGTAGCGGCGCTCTATGAGCGCCGACGAGACGGCGGTCATAGACCGCCGCTACAGTGTGCCGGTCAGCGGTCATAGACCACCGGTACAGTGCCACGCGGGCGGGAGACCCGCGCCACGGTTCACATCCCAAGTTCTGTGTCGCGCACCCGATTAGAACACCACAATTGACTTTGCACTTGTCGTCTGTAGTAAGCTTGTTACTGCAATTCAGCACTACCAAGCTGCCGGTCTACCCCGAGGTGCGTGAATGGCGAGCCATTGCCCGCGGTGCGGAGCTTCAAAAACCGAGTCAGTCCGCCACGGGCTTCTTTACAACGTGTTGTGGAAGGTTGGTTATCACCTGCGCCGCTGCTCTTCCTGCAACCGCCGGCGGATCTTCAAGCGGGTCGATCGGACCAAACCACATCCCGATGACATGACGCTGCAAGATCTCGAAGCGGATTTCAACAAAAAGGTCGCGCAGGCTGGGGGACGGGTATCCGCGGAACGGATTGCTTCCAATCCTGAGGCGGCCGCGCAGCCTAGCCAAGGCCCAGCCAGCCCGGAGACGGCGCACCATTCGGCCGTTGCGGCTCCCCCTCTCGCGGCCGAACAAGCCGATGAGTACGAGTGTTGCCCCAAGTGCGGCAGCCCGCACTATCGAAGGTCGCGGCGCACGTTCTTTGAGCGTTTGCTCAAACGCCCGAGGATGGCCCGGTGTATGCGTTGCCAGCACCGCTTTCCGTATCCAATCTGACGGCCGGGGGCTGCCATTGGGAATTGCGGCCAAGCGTTAACTCTTAGGCCCGCGTCCCGAAGTGTACGGTCCATACCAGCTTCGCCATCATCGTGGTAAACGAGCGGGCAAAGTGAGTTGAGGCGCAGGGGCACATCGTCGGGCGTCCCGTGCGAGGATGATTCTCGTGTGCAGGCGCTTTTGTTTGGTTCTGGTGGCGTTTGCCGGTATCATCGTTACTCACGTTCGCACTTAAGGATCTTGAGTGGGAAATCCGCGGCCACACCCTACACACAGATTTGCGTTTCTCGTTGCTCTGGGGATATTCCTAAGCCGCATCGCGGGACTGGTCCGCGAGCACGTCTTTGCGCGCTATTTTGGCGGCACCTCCATGGCCGCGGGTGTATTCCGCGCCGGCCTGCGCATTCCGAACTTCCTGCAAAACCTGCTGGGTGAGGGAGTGCTTTCCGCGGCGTTCATTCCCGTTTACGCGCGGTTGCTGGCGGAGGGGGACGAAGAAACCGCCGGGAAGGTGGCAGGGGCGATCGCGTCGATCCTGGCGCTGGTGGTCAGCGTCATCGTGGTCCTGGGCATGGCCTTGACGCCATGGATCGTGGACGTGATTGTTCCGGGATTCACGGGCGAAGCGCGAGATTTGACCATCCGGGTGGTGAGGATTCTGTTCCCGGGCGTGGGAATTCTGGTCCTGAGCGCGTGGTGTTTGGGGGTGCTGAACAGCCACCGGAAGTTCTTTCTCTCCTACGTGGCCCCGGTGCTGTGGAACGCCGCCATGATTGCCACCATGATCGTTCTCGGCAGCCGCCTCGGGCAAGTCTCGCTGGCGGTGGCGCTGGCCTGGGGGACGGTGGCGGGGTCGGCGCTCCAGTTCGCCGTGCAAGTGCCCTTTGTATTCCGCTATGCCAAAAACCTGCGATTCAGGATTGCCAGTTCCCTTCCCGCCGTGCGCACCGTGGTCCGCAACACACTGCCGGCCATACTGAGCCGCGGGGTGGTCCAGATCAGCGCGTACGTCGACCAGTTGATTGCGAGCTTCCTGCAAAACGGGACCGGCGCGGTTTCGGTTTTGGGTTACGCGCAGACCATCTACCTGCTTCCCGTGAGCCTGTTCGGCATGTCGGTGGCAGCGGCGGAATTGCCTCAGATGTCGAGTGCCATCGGTTCCCGCGAGGAGGTTTATGCCAATCTGAGAGGCCGTCTGCATTCCGGCGTGCGCCAGGTGTCGTTCTTCATCATTCCGACGGTGGTGGCCTTTGCCCTGATCGGACGGGCCCTGGTGGCGGCCTTGTATCAGAGCGGGCATTTCGGCAAAGCGGACAGCACCTATGTCTGGTATGTCTTGTGCGGGTCCACCATCGGGCTGCTTGCCGTAACCCGCGGCCGCATCTACAACTCCGGCTTTTACGCACTGCGTGACACCACAACTCCGCTGTGGTTTGCCACCGTGCGCGTGACGTTGACGGCTCTGCTCGGTTACCTGTTCGCGTTTCCGCTGCGCGGGTTCATTGCTTGGTTCGCAACCGGCTTCCTGCATTTGCCGGCGCCTCGCCCGGAGGACGCCGCACTGGTGTTCGGCGCCGCCGGACTGACCGCGTCGGCGGGCGTTGCCGGCTGGATCGAGTACCTGCTTCTGCGCCGGGCCATGGCCAAGCGCATCGGCGCGGTTCAGATCGCCACCACTTACTATGCGAAGCTTTGGGTTTGCGCGTTGGCTGCAGGACTGGTGGGCGTGGGCGTTTACTATTTCGGCCTGCCGCAGCTGCACTCTATGTTGGCGAGATCGTTGGGACCGGTTTTCGACGGCATCTCGGTTGTTGCAGCGTTTGGGGGAACCTATTTGGGCATCGCCTGGCTGCTGCGTATTGAAGAGGCGAAACGGCTGCTGCTGAGGTGATTCGCGGGTGCGTTTGACTTGAACGGCCATCCCGGCCATTGACGAGAAGTCAAAACATCTCGCGCCAAGGCGCAAAGCCGCCAAGGCGCGAAGAGAGCAACGCGGTTGTTTGCCTGGCGATCCTTTGCGTCTTGGCGGCTTTGCGTGAGTTGTTCTGTTCCTTGATCGAATTTTTCACACTTTCTGGCGCTTGGGCCTCGGCGGCTGCGCGCCGCTTTCGTAGTTCAGAATCTACCATTCATAGTTGTTTTCACTTCCCCACACAAAACGTTCTAAAGATGATGTCGAGCACGTCGTCGGCGTAAGTCGCTCCGGTGATCTGGTCGAGAGGGCGCAGCGCGTCGTAGAGATCGAGCAGCAGCATTTCGTGCGGCAGATGTTCAGCGGCGGCCTTGTGTGCTTTGGCCAGACTCCTGAGTGACTCTTCGAGAAGCTGCCGGTGGCGCAGGTTTGTGATGAATTCGCCTTCCAGGCCCAGGCCGCGCTCAGGTGCCACGGCTTTTAGGAGTTTGTCTTTAAGTTCGCGAATGCCATCGCCCTTAAGCGCCGAGGTGGGGACGACCGCCGGCGCAGCGGCTTCCGGGCCTCGGGCCGCGTTCAGCAGCGATGCAAGCTGCGCAGGCGAAAGTGCCGCGGGCAGGTCGGACTTGTTGAGCGCCACGAGCAGACGGCCCAAGGGAAGCAGTTTCTTCAGCAGGCGCTCATCGGCTTCCGTCCAAGGTTCCGAGGCGTCGATGACCAGGAGCCGCAAATCGGAATCAGCGATGGCCTGAAAGGTCCGTTCCACGCCGATCTTCTCGACTGCGTCGAGTGCCTCGCGAATACCCGCCGTATCGACGAAGCGCAGAGGAATTCCGCCGAGTGTCGCCGTCTCTGTCACCAGGTCACGGGTGGTGCCGGGAATGGGCGTGACGATGGCGCGTTCTTCATTCAAAAGGCAATTGAACAGGCTCGACTTGCCGACGTTGGGGCGCCCCACAATCGCGAGGGTCAAACCTTCGCGGACGACGCGGCCATAGGCATAGCTCTCAACAAGCTTCTGGAAGTCGCGCTGGATGTTTTCGAGGCGCGCGAGGATCTCTTCCCACTCGAGCACCGAAACATCGTCCTCGGCAAAATCGATGCCGGCCTCGAGGCGTGCTATGAGGTCGAGCAGCACCTGCTTATGCGGCCGCAAGCGCGCGGAGACGGCGCCTTCCAGTTGCTGCGCGGCCACACGAGCCTGGTAGAGCGTCTGCGAGTCGATAAGGTCGCGCACCGCCTCGGCTTGCGCAAGATCGATACGGCCGTTGAGGAAAGCGCGCAACGTGAATTCGCCGGGTTCCGCCGCACGCGCGCCACACTGGCAGCAGCACTCAACGAGATGACGCAGGATGACGGGAGCCCCGTGACAGGAAATCTCCACCACGTCTTCCGCCGTGTAGGAGTGCGGGCGGCGAAAGCAGGTCACTACCACCTGATCCAGCGCCGGTCCCGATTCTAGGCCGGAAAACGTACCCAGCATGGCCCGCTGAGTTTCCAGGGGAATCTTGGGGAGCTTGATGAGGCGGGTTGCGATCTCAATAGCGCGGCTGCCGGAAAGCCGAACCACGCCCAAGCCGCCGCGGCCTACCGGAGTAGAGATTGCGACGATGGTGTCTTCACTGGGCATGAGGCGTCAGGTGCCGGGTATCAGTCGCCATCGTAACACCGGGTGCCTACTGAGGATTGCAGAACTTAGGACAACCCCTGCTGTAGCGGCGGTCTATGACCGCCGTTTCGGCGCTCATAGAGCGCCGCTACAATGCATTGCGGTCACTCTGTGACCGGCCTGACACCGGCTCTCAGCGGCGTCCGGGCTGCGCAGGCGGCGTGGTTGGGAAGATCACGACCTGGCGCTCAGCGCCCTTGCCTTCGCTGCGTGTTTGGACCTGCGGATTGCCCTTCAGCGCCAGGTGGATGACGCGCCGCTCGCGCGGGCTCATGGGACTCAACGTGAAAGGATCACCGGTTTCGATCACGCGTTCCGCCGCCACCTGCGCGGTCATGCGCAACTCCTCGATACGCAGGCGCTGCCAATCCTCGCAGTCGAAACTGATTTTGCCAAGGTACTCCTCTTCCACCCGGACCGCTTTCAGGACGACGTGTTCCAGAGCGTTCAGGAGCGCGGCGTTCTTCTCCAAGAGCAGATCAACGTCGGGCCCGGAAAAGTCCACGATGTATTCGGGCGCGTCCGGGTCATCCGCCACAGGGGGATACGGCTGAATTGCGAAGCGGAGATCCAGGTGTCCGAGCCGGAGCACCTCGCGCAGCAGAGACTCAAGGCGCGGCAGATACTGCGAAAGCGGTTCGCTTGGGGGACGGTCGCTGTCCATGGTCATCTACTCTTTGGCCCCGGCCGGTTTGCGCACGGGCGCCAGCAAGGGGTCCGGCGCGCGCATGTAGCGATTGATGAAAAGCTGCTGCCCCATCTGCACGACGTTGCCGGTCACCCAGTAGAGGAGCATACCGCTCGGGAAACGGAAGAACATGACGCCCATCATTATGGGCATCACCATCATCATGCGCTGCTGCGCGGGATCGACACTCGCCATGGGAGTCATGCGCTGGAGGAAGAACGTGGTGATAATCATGGCGATGGGCAGAAGGTAGATCGGGTCAGCCGCCGAGAGGTCTTTGATCCACACGACCCCCGGCGCATGGCGAAGTTCGATGGAAACGTCCAGGACCCGGTAGAACCCGTAGAGGAAGGGGATTTGCAGGAGCATCGGCAAGCAACTGCCCAGCGGGTTGATGTGATGCTCGCTGTAGACCTTCATCACTTCCTCGTTCATCTTCGCCTTACGCGGGTCGTTGAATTTGTACTGTTTGTACTTATCCTGAATCCCTTTGATGATGGGCGAGACACGCTGCATTTCCTGTGCGGAGCGGATGCTCTTCAACCGCATCGGCAGCATGCACAGGTTGATGCCTAAGGTGAGGATGATGATGGCCCAGCCGTAATTGTGAATCCAGTGGTCGTAGATGTACCGCAGCCCGATAAACAGCGGCTTGGCAATAATGCTGAACCAGCCGAAGTCCAACAGGGATTCTAGAGAAGGACTCACAGACTTAAGTACGTCCAAATCCTTGGGCGCGACGAACAGGCGGAACGACAGCGGCTTGGGTTGCGTTTCCGCCAGAGTAGCCAGCAGCGGCCGGGGTTTTTCCTTCTCGGTCCAATTGGGCGGGGACCATTCCTGCCTCGCCAGGCGGAAGGCTACCTCGCCGGGGGCTTCAGGCAGAAAGATGGCCACGAAGTACTTGTCTTCCATTCCTGCCAGTTGCAGTGGGCCGGGTATGGAGCGGTCCTCTTTTATCTTGTGCTGGGCCAGACGGCTGAGGTCGCCGAGCGAACCGTAGACCGCCTGACGAATACTCTCGCTGGCGGAAGGCGGCAACGACTGGTCGCCGAAACCTCCTGGCCACGCGACGTCGATCGGGAGGCTGCTTTGACCATCCGCCACGCTGACCGACGCCTTAAGCGTATAGCCGTCTTCAAAGGTGAACTGTTTCTTGGCTTGGATTTTGCCGTCGCTGTAAGTGAAGGTGAGCGTCACCGGAGGCGCTAGCGGCGTACCGGACGGCGCTGCTTCGCCTGCGCCGGGCTTGCTGGCGCCGACGACGTAAATCGCCTGGTTGAGCTTCGCCTTCAGCGCTGCGTCTGCTGTGCCCACGCTCAGGGGATATCCCAGCGTCGCGCACGCCGGACCGTCCACGGTATCCAGCGGCTCGTTCTTCGCGTCGCGGTAGCCTTTCAACACCCAGCTTTTTACCACGGCGCCTTCGGTTGAGAAGGTCACGCGGTAAAGCTTACTTTCGACAACAACCTCTTCCGATTTGCTTCCTTGCACGACCGGCAGCGCCTGGGGCGCGGCCGCCTTGGCGGCCTGGGGTTGCGCGCTTGGCGCGGCGCTGGCCGCGGGCTGCCCGGAAGCGACCGGCGCCGACGTCGTGGCCGCGGGCTTCTTCGCCGGCGGAGGCGGTGTCTTCATGAAGAAAACACGGTACAGGATCAACATCACGAAGGTGAGGGCGAAAGCGGCCATCACGCGTTTTTCTTGGTCCAGTTTCATAAAAACCTAGGTCACAGAGAACAGGTCATAGGGAACAGCGAATCGTGGTTGTCTATCACCTGTTTCCTGTCCCCTGTTCCCTTTCTTTCACGGCACCGGGTCGTGACCGAAGCTTCCCCACGGGTGGCAACGGAGCAGCCGTCCGAGGGCAAGCCGGCCTCCCCGCCAGGCACCCCATTTTTCTACCGCCTCATACGCGTAGGCCGAGCAGGAAGGATAGAAACGGCAAGCGAGGGGCATCGCGGGCGAAAAGCAAGCTTGATAGAAGCGGATCAGCGCCAGCGCCATGAACTTCATGATTCCACTCCCGGCCCGGGCGACGGAGGCCGGTTCTGGCCGCCGACCTGGCGGAACAGGCGTAGCAATTCCTTTTGCAGCGCCTCGAAAGGAACGCGCGCTGCCGCCTCGCGCGGATTCACCAGGAAGTCCCAGCCCTGCGGAAGTTCCGCGCGGTTCAGACGAAAGACCTCGCGCACGCGCCGCTTCACGCGGTTGCGCAATACAGCCTTCCCCACGCGCACCGGGACCGTGATTCCCAGGCGTGAGTGCGCAAGACCGTTGGGCCGGAAAAAGACCGTGCATAATGAAGCGCTCCGGCGTTGCCCTTCGTCGTAAACCCGCCGATATTCACTTCGGCGCAGCAGCCGGAAAGTCTTGGGGAAAGCTTGAGAGGCCAAACGAGCTCTTTAGGGAATCAGGCGATGACGGCCCTTTTGACGGCGGCGCCGCAAGACATTACGACCTCCCGGAGTGCTCATGCGACTACGAAAGCCATGCGTTTTGGCACGGCGCCGGCGATTCGGTTGAAAGGTACGTTTCAAAGCAAAATGCTCCCCACAGTAATTTCACTAGGCAAAGCTGAACATCTAACATACCTTGGCGGAAGGAATTAAGTCAAGCCGCCTGCCGCTACAAACGCCGAGCGGGCACACCACCCGCGTGTGGCCCTGCTGGTGTTTGGGATTATGATCGTAGCTGTCGCGCGGCGCCGGGCGGTGCGCAACTCTCCGCCCACCGTGCCCACGGCATACAAGGAATACGTGCGGCGGCAGCAGGTGGAACCCAATGGCAGGCTTTACCCCGGCTCCAGAATACGATCCGCAAGTGGAATACGCTCGGCGGCTGGATACGCTGCGGGCCGAACAATCCCGTTATGAGGGCCAGCATCGCCGCCTCGGAGCTGCCAAGCTGGTGCTCGGTGGCGTGACCCTGGCGATGGTGGCTCTGATTCTGGCCGCCAAGTTAATCTCTGCCCTCTGGATTACGGTTCCCCTGCTTGCCATCGGTATCCTCGCGATCATACATGAGCGAGTCCTCCGCCGAAGCGGGCGATGCGCGCGGGCCGTGGCTTATTACGAGCGGGCTCTGGCGCGAATTGAAAACCGTTGGATGGGAACCGGTGAAACGGGTGAGCGGTTTCAGAACGTGGCGCACCCCTATTCCCGCGACTTGGACTTGTTCGGTGACGGGTCCTTATTCCAATTGCTTTGCGTGGCGCGCACCCGTGCGGGCCAGGAGATGCTGGCGAGTTGGCTTCTGGCCCCGGCTTCACCTGAGGTGGTCCGTGGACGGCAGGCCGCCGTGGTGGAACTCCGCCACCGGCTGGACCTCCGGGAGGATCTGGCCGTTCTCGCCGAGGAAGCGCGCGCGCTGATCCCCGCGGAGGCGTTGGCGGCCTGGGGTGAGGGTGAACCCTGGCTCGCCTCCGACCTCTTGCGTTGGGTAAGTGCCGCGCTGGCGGCTCTATGGCTGGCGAGCCTGGTCGCCTGGGTCGTGTGGGGGCAGGGCGCGTGGGCGGTGCTCACTAGCGCCGCGAATGTCGGTCTCAACCTTGCCTATCGGCGGCGAGTCGAGAAGGTTGTGCGCGCCGCGGATCGCGCCACGCGCGATCTGGCTCTGCTGGCGGGCGTATTGGGCCGGCTGGAGGCTGAACGCTTCCGCGCGCCGCGTCTGGCGGAACTGCGAGTGGCGCTCGACTCCGCGGGGCAGCCGCCGTCACGCTGCATTGCCCGCTTGGGCCGCCTCGCCGAGTACCTGGATTCCCGGCGTAACCTGATCGTTGCAGCGATGGACTTGTTTGTTTTCTGGACGTTGCAGTGCGCCTGCGCCGTGGAAATCTGGCGAAAGCGCACGGGACCGGCGGTCCGCGGCTGGCTCAACGCCGTCGGTGAGTTCGAAGCGCTTTCTTCGCTGGGCGGCTATTCCTTTGAGCACCCTAGCGATGTCTTCCCGGAGTTTGCAGAAGCTTCGCCATGCTTCGCCGCCGAGGGGCTTGCTCATCCTCTGTTGTCGGACCGCGACGCCGTGCGCAACGATTTGTGCTTCGAAGACGGCCAGCGGGTACTCATCATCAGCGGAGCGAACATGGCGGGCAAGAGCACCTTCGTGCGGGCGGTCGGAATCAACACCGTCCTCGCCCAATGCGGTGCTCCCGTGCGCGCGCGGCGTCTTTGCCTGTCTCGGCTCGCGGTGGGGGCGTCGATCTGCGTGCTCGATTCCCTGCAAGGAGGCATCTCGCGCTTCTACGCCGAAATCCGGCGGCTGAAACAGATCGTTGATCTAACCCAGGGACCGTTGCCCGTGCTCTTCCTGCTGGACGAGTTTCTGCAGGGGACCAACTCCCACGACCGGCGTCTGGGAGCCGAAGCCATGGTGCGCACCCTGGTGGAACGCGGCGCCATCGGCCTTGTGACCACGCACGATCTGGCGCTGGCCAAGATCGCCGAAGGGCTTGCACCCCGCGCCGCCAACGCCCATTTCGAGGATCATCTTGAGAACGGCAAATTGCTTTTTGACTATCGCCTGAAGCCCGGAATCGTCGCGAGCAGCAACGCCCTGCGCCTCATGCGGTCGATCGGGTTGGAGGTTTGACAATCCTCTTGCCGGGCCTTCCCCTGTGTAACCGTCAGGGCATGCCATGGCCCTGAAGCGCGCGCCGCCGGAAGAACCGCAGGGCCGGACCGCGCGCCCTGCGCTACGACGAACGCACCCCGGCAGGACCGATCCCCGGCACCGTAGCGCAGGGCTCGCTCTCCAGCCCTGCGGCTTTTGCATCGCGCCGTGACGATGTTTGACCTGGGACGTTTTCTGCTCGTGCGCCGGAACGTGTGTGCGCCAACCAAGTTGGGAAACGACGGACTGACTACTGAGCTTACGGGATAAGACCAAATGAAACGCCGACAATTTCTGACAAATTCCTTCGTAGCCACCTCTCTTGCCTGCAACCTCGGCGAGGCAGCAGTTTCCTCGCCCGGCAACACCACGGATCAGGCTTTTGCAGGTCCGCCGGACGGCGCAGCGCGCTACCACGAACTCGAGCAAGCCCTGGACAGAGAAGCTATGCAGAGGGGATTCCTCACCACTGTAGATCCCAGCTATCGTCATGCCCCCCAGTCTGCGGTGGAGGCCTTCAAGGACCTGAAGTTTGGTATCAGAATTCACTGGGGTCTTTACTGCCTGATCGGAAGCGACGCTTCCTGGGCATTAGCAGGAGCGAATCGCCAGTTTTGGGACATGTATAACGTCCTGTATCAGTTCTTCAACCCCACAGGTTTCGACGCCGGCGCATGGACGGATTTGTTCCAGCGGGCAGGGCTGAGATATTTCACGTTCACCACGAAGCACCATGATGGATTCTGCTTGTGGCCGACCGAGACCACGCAGGAATCCATCAAGTTAACTCCTCAGGGCTTTAGCCCGGGCGGGGTGGAGCATTACGAAAAGGTGGTTCAAAACTACAGCATCATGGATGGGCCGTATAAGAAAGACATTGTGGGGAGTCTGATCAAGGCGGGCCGGAACAAGGATTTGGGGATCGGGCTCTATTACTCCCATGTCGATTGGCACGATCCGGCCTTTGCCTGGGACCCTTTTAACCTTTATTACGATCCGAATTTCACGAAAGCGTCCGACCCCAAGCGCTGGCAAACCTTCATTGATCATGAGCGCGAGCAAGTGCGCGAGTTAATGACCCATTACGGAAAGATCGATTACCTTGACTTCGATATCGGATGGCCACGGGCGGCGGCTCAGGACATCGCTGAAATCACCATGATGGTCAGAAAACTACAGCCGGACGTTATTGTCAGAGGGCGCGGCGTTGGGGCGTACGGCGACTATTACACGCCGGAGCGGGACGTACCTGCCGGCCCTTCGGCAGGTGTTTGGAAAGTCATCTATCCCTGTGGGGAAGCTTTTTCCTATCTGCCCAATGACCTCTACAAACCGGCGGAGTGGATTCTTGACAACCTGATTGGGGTTACGGCGAAAGGCGGCAACTTTGAGGTCGGCTTCGGCCCCATGCCTAACGGGCAGTGGCCGGCGGAAACCGTGGAAAGGCTGGAATACGTTGGCAATTGGCTTCGAGTGAACGGCGAAGCAATCTACAACACGCGGCCAGGTAAGACCTTTCTTGAGGGGTCGAGCGTCTGGTTTACAGGCAGCAAGACCGGCAACATCGTGTATGCCATCCACATAGGCTGGCCGGGATCAACCTTCGTTACCAGTTCCGTGCGTGCGGTGCCCGGGTCAAAGGTCTTCATGTTGGGAGTTGAGAATCCTCTGAACTGGCGCCAGGATAGCCGCGGGATGGTTATCGATATCCCTCAAACCATCGCGGAGAATCGGCCCTGCCAGCATGCCTATGTTTTCAAAATCCAAGCGGGTTCAACTTAAGACATTTCCCGCCGGTGGCCGGGCAAAAGCCCGCGCCACAAGAACCGTAGCGCAGGGCTCGTTCTCTAGCCCTGCGGCTCTTCCACCACGCCCTGGCTTCGGCGGCGCGGCCGCAGGAAAACGATCACCCCGCTTCCCGCCCGAACCGCGGAAATCTGAATTGTCCTATGTGCGGCCCAGCAAAACCCAGCGCCGCTGGAAGAACCGCAGGGCCGGACCGCGGGCCCTGCTCCACCCGCGGGTTGGGGAACAGGGAACCGCTTGCAGGGGACAGATGACAGGGAACAGAAACAAGGGCGAGAGCACAGGCGGCAGGGAAGAAGACCGGCGCTTCCGGCTGCGGATCGTGATGTCGTTCGGTAGGGACAACCTTTTGCACCCTCCGTCGTTGCCGCGCAGGCGGGAACCCATTTTCCCCCGGCCTGCATCCGCAAAGACCTGCAAACGGGGTTCGCCTGCGCGGGAACGACGGACGTTGCGAACCGGCACTGATCTCAAGTGACATCGCCACTCAGACTGCCGGTGCTGTCCCAATTTGGGCAATGACTTACTTGGCTCACCCAGAGCGTGAGCAGGATGGAAGACCGCCGTTGCTCCCGCGAAGCGGGAGACTGTGAGTAGCCGTAGGTGAAACCTACGGAAGCCAAGGCAAAAAGGAGGGACCGGCCCTGACAGGGGCCGACTTTCGGCACGGGCAACCCCTCCAGGGTTGGGCCGTTCATCCGAGCGCGCGGTCCGCAGGTTAAAACCTGTGGCTACTCACGGTCGGCCCCTGCCGGGGCCAGGGCAGCAAGCAACGTAGGCTAGGATGAGCCAAGTAAGTCATTCCCCAAATTAGGACAACATCCGCCCCCTGATGCCTTGACAATTATTAGGCTTTATGTTAAGCGTTATAGGCGATGGGTTGGCCTATGACGTTCTCCTCTTCTGCAAACCTCGAATCGACTCCGTTCGAGCGCGACTGGAAACTGTGTGATCTCGAGAAATTACTGAAAGTAAAAGCAGTTAAGTCCAGAATGGCCGATTTCTCAGGTTTCGGGCGTGACGACAAGTCGTTGATTATTAACGGCATAATCGAATCATGGCGGTAAGAAGAGGGCGGCGAAAAAAGGGGGCCCCAAAATGCAGGATGAACCCCAGAAGATGTTGAAAACAAGCAAGATAATAATATGATTTCTGGAAACGGGCTCCGAACCCGAGAAGTATATGAAAAATAAGGCAGTTATCGCTGCTAACCCGAGAAGTTATTCAAAAGAAAGGAGTAACTCACTGTCGGCGTACTCCAGGAGGTTGGTTTTTGGTGTGGTATCACGGGGAGGGCGCACGGCCGGGCGCCCCTACAGCGTTGCCGCAATGCGGCCGGCTGTGCTTTACCGTAGGGGCAGACCCACGTGTCTGCCCGATCGTCCCGCCGCGCGGGACCGTGTGCCCCCGCCATGCGGGAGAGGGCGCACGCGCTGGTGCGCCCCTACAGTGTCGCGCCCGTGTGGGGCAAGGAGGCGCCGCAGATGCGGGGATGCCGCTCGTGCTGGCCGCACGCTCTCTGCCACGGGTAGGCCCTGTTCGACCGAGCGACTGCTTACCGGAACCGCGGCCGCCCGTCTAACGTTGTAAGTCATGAAAGGTTTCTGCGGCAGTCAGGTAGTCTTGGATACATCCAGCGCGTGCCCTTCCGGAGGTTCGGCCAAAACCTTGGGTGCCCTTAGAAAACCGGCTCCCGCACACGTGGATACTCACAGGAGGAAGGCATGAGAAATTCTCGGGTCCTAAGTCTGGCGGTCACGGTGCTGGCGTTCCTGGCCATGGCGTGGCCTGCGGTGGCCGAGTCCCGCCTTGAGGAGAACCTGGAACTCCAGCCCAAGGGCCTGTTCATTCTGGATTCGGACGCCGGCAGCGTTTCGCTGACCGGTTCTTCGCGGCCGGGCGCGCGTCTGGTGATTACTTCCGACCGGAACGACCTGAATCGAGATTTCGACTTCAATTTTGAGGGCAAGGGAAGCGAGGCGCGGGTAACCGTCCGGCGCAAAGGCGACTGGGGATGGTCGCACAGCGTCTCCCTGCATTTCGAGATCGAAGTGCCGGCCGAGACGCGGACCCAGATTCGCACGGGCGGGGGAAGCGTGAAGGTCTCGGGCCTGCGCGGCGAGTCTAGCCTGAAAACGTCAGGTGGCTCCATCGACGTGACCGGCCTCAACGGAAACCTGGACGCGCACACTTCGGGAGGCTCGATGCACATTCGGGAAGTCACGGGAGATGCGCGCGTCGAGACCTCCGGCGGCTCGATCGACGCAGAAGCCATCGCGGGTAACCTGCGGGCCCACACGAGCGGCGGCGGGATTCACGTCGAGGGCGTGACGGGCTACCTGGAGGCGAAGACGTCGGGCGGGCCGATTCGCGCCCGGTACAGCCGCGGCGACACGCGCGGCGGGGACCTTGAGACTTCGGGTGGCTCGATCGATGTGGCCGTTGATCCTGCGGCCAACCTGGACCTTGACGCCTCGACCTCAGGCGGCTCGGTGACGAGTGACGTGTCGGTACGCGTAGTGGGGACGATCTCCCATTCCAACCTGCATGGATCAATTGGCTCGGGCGGCGAGCCGTTGCGCCTGCATACCAGCGGCGGGTCGATCCACATCCGGGCGCTGTGAGGGAAGTGACACCCGCAAATTGGAGCGGCGGTCTATGACCGCCGTTCGGCGCTCATCGAGCGCCGCTAGAGCAAGTTTGCACCCACGACTGCCGGCGGCCTGCGCCGGCGGGCGATGCCGCGTGATGGAGTCATGCCATGAGACGAACCTGCTTCTGGATATTTCCCCTTTTAGCCATTCTGTCATGTACTATTACCTTGAAAGGTAGTACACGTATCGAGAAAACGCTGAAGCTCGAACCCGGGGGCACGGTCTACCTCGACACGAGCGGCGGCGACGTCCGCGTGCGCGGCGCCGCGGAATCCGGCGCACGGGTGGTGGTCACGTCGACGAGCGATGTGGAACGTGTCTACGACCTGCGTTTCGACGAGCAGCCCCACGCCGTCCGCATTGAAGCCCATCGCCGCAGCCCTGCGGGCTTTTGGAGCAATCACATCTCTTTGCGGTTTGAGATCCAGGTGCCCAAGCGGACGAACCTGGAAATCAGGACGGGTGGCGGCGACGTGAGGGCCGACGAGCTGGAGGGAACGTTCCGCATGAAGACCTCCGGCGGCGACGTGGAAACCACCGACCTCCGGGGCAACCTGGACGCCGAAACTTCCGGCGGCGACATGCGCGTGCGCGAGTTGAAGGGGGACCTGCGGCTGCACACTTCGGGCGGCGATATCCGCGCCGCCGGCATCTCGGGGCACGTGGAGGTGCAAAGCTCGGGCGGCGATATTGAGGTCGATCTCGCGCGCGGCAACGCCTATGGCGGCGACATCGAAACCTCGGGCGGGGAGATCCGCGTGGCGCTTGACCCCGCCGTGAGCCTCGATCTCGATGCCTCGGCCGGCGGCGGCGACGTGCATACGGACTTGCCCCTGACCATCACCGGCAAGGTGGCGGAGTCCAGCCTGCGCGGCACGCTGGGAAAGGGCGGCCAGTTGCTGCGCCTGCACTCGGCCGGGGGAGATATCCGCGTGCGCCCGCTGTAAAGAAGCACCCTCAGCGCCTACCCCTCTGCCATGCTGAGCGAAGCAGGTGCAGTATCTCGTGGAAAGCGTGCGCATGCAGATCCTTTGCTGCACTCTCGCAAAAAGCGCTCCTTGGCCGTCGTTCCCGCGCAGGCGCGAACCCCGTTGCCTGAAACTGGCCCCCCGCCTGCGCGGGGGCGACAGCGAAGGGGGTTGTCAGCTTGTTTGGCGGGCCGCAGGCCTATGCGGCACGCGGGATGACAGCACAATCACACTTCTTCCGCAGCCTCTGAAGCCCTGCCCTTCTGCTAACGTCCAAAAGTGGTGAGAAATCCAGGCCAGGGGCGGCGGGAACCGAGGCGCAGGGGCGGCCTCGCGGCGACCCCGGCGGCAGCCTCAAGGTTCGTTGTTACGACGCATCCTTCCCAAAGACAGAAGCCTTGAATAGCTGGACTTCCAGTACCACAGACATGAGAAAGAGTGCCACGGCAAGGGGAGTCCACACTCCGTAGGCTGCCTGGAGAACAAGGTACCAGGTGATGCGCCATCCGAGGTAGATCTCATGCCCGAAGGAATAGAGCATGGCGACAAACGGCAAGGCGGAAGCGAGTAGGAGCAAGGCGTTCACAAGCCGGGATAGGATGCCGCGAGGCGGGACTAGCAGAAGCGTGGCATACGCGAAGACACCCAGGAAGAACCACATGGCGTAAGGGTTATCGAAGAATGCCGCCAGCGCCACCACGACGACCCAGAGGAAGAGGATCCGTTTTTTCACTCCGAATGGCGTAGGGGGGGCCTCCACCTGGTTGCGAAACTTGGCGAGCTGCATAAGTCCCAGAACCATGACGAGGGCCAACGCCGCAATGAGAGCGAGCGGGAGGTGATAAAGGAAGGGGTCCTTAGGAGTGGCGGGGTAGATTTCGTAACGCGGGAGAACATTCAACCCTGTCAGGATATAAAGCACTAATGCCGCAAAGCAAGGCGCGATGACCCAGCTCGCCGGCCCGAAGAAACGCCAGCCGTGCAACTCGAATTTCTCCTGGGAGAAGTTCAACGCGGCAAACCCTCCGGCCAGAACCAGAGGCAAAAGCGCCAGTCCCTGTAACAAGCCCATCAGCAGTCCCGGCAGATAACGGCTGGGGCTGACCTGGAAGTCATGAGTATTTCCTCGCGGTTGCCGCGGAAGCGTGTCGAGCGTCGCGACCGCTTGCTGCACCGTGGCGCCTAACATCTGAAAACTCACCGGGTCGAAGTTGCGGAAGACGTCGTCCGGCGTGTGGTAACGGGCGCGCACGGCGTCGTTATCCAGGGAGTTCGTGGAGAGGTTGATCGCGGGAACGCTCGCCGCCAGCAGCGGCCCCTGATCCTGCGGGGAGACCTCCACGGCCCGCTCGATCCACTCCCAGACGCCGGTGGGCTGTTCGAGGCGCACGCCGTGGGCACGCCCCGCAGCTACCACGGTCTGCCGCAGCCAGAGCGGCGTGTAGCCCTCGAATTGTCCCATGCAGCTCATTTCGAGCGATGGGGCGATCCCAGCGTTAAGGTAGTCGAGCGACAGAACCGCGATCGCGTGGCGCGCCTTCAGGGTGGGAACCAACTCTCGCGCCCCAACCATCCCCCATTCTTCCGCATCGGTGGCGGCAAGAAGCAAGTTACGGTGGTGCGGGCTATCGTGCAGCACACGAGCGAGCTCGAGCAGGACTCCCACGCCGGAGGCGTTATCCTCCGCAGCCTGGTGAGAGGTTAGTTGGCCATCGTAGTGGGCGATAACAGCTACAGTTTCTGAGGATTCCCCGGCTATTCCCGCCACCACGTTTTCGCCTCGCACCCGCTCGCCGTGCAGCCACAGCGAAAACGTGGGACTGTCGACCTGGTAGCCGAGCTTACGGAACTCGGCGCGCAGATAACCGGCGGCACGGCGTGCACCCGGCGTGCCCGTAACACGGTCAGGGAATTCCTCGGCTACAACCCGTGTGTACTCAAGGGCATTGCCTCCGTTGAACCTCACCGCTACCGGAGCCACGGAGGGCTGCGGAACGGGCCGCGGACCCCACAAGGCCCCGGCCCAGACACCCAAGAAGGCGACCGCCGCACACAGTCCAATCGTGAGGCGTTGGTAATCCGACAACATCGTTTTAAGGCCCCGGCTTGGCCGGCTTTTGCAGCCGCCCGTAGCCCGCCAGCGCGGAGAGAAGAGTCTTCACGTCGGACCCGACGTCCTGAAAGACTTCGCGGAGGTCGTGGTCGCGATGCTCGGGGTTCATCGAAAGGAACTTCTCCGCCGGAATGTAGAAGGGATTGTCACGAACCAGAGACCCTTCCACCAGCAGGTGCCGGTGCACCGCAATTGCGGAAAATAGGTGTGGAAGCTCCAGGTGTTCCACATCATAGTACTGGCACAGTGCTACGCTGGGATAGTGCTTGACCAAGTAGTTCAAGTGCGCGTGAAACTCAAGGAACTGCTCTGCCGGAATATTTAAAGGTCCCAACCAGGTCCCGTCGTGCAACCAACGTACGCCAGGTGCGCGGGCCCGTTCGGCATGGGCAAAGAAGCCCTCCGCCCAGTCCTGCAGGGCATCCAGACGCAAGGATTCGCCGGGGAATTGCAGCGTTTGGTCCGCTAGATACCCCTCGGCATCTCTTCCCAACTCGCACAACCGGTTGAGCATTTCACCTTGACGGCCGGCCGGGGCCAGGTAGCAACACCACTCACCCAGACGCAGGCCCTGGCTGAGGAAATCCGCCCCACGAACCATGCCAAAGACGCCACGATCAAGAAGTGCTACGTGCTCGTGGCAAAGCAGGGGAGTGTTGGCGTCAAGGTAGGCAAAGACCGGCGGCGTTGTTGGGGGCTGGTCAGACAACTGCTGCTCTCCTTTTGGTACTGTCCCCACAAACTCCCACGGGAGGTCCGGGGCCAAGAACCCGTGCGCGGCAGTTCGGACTTGCTGCTTTCGTTGCCCGCGATTATGCGTTTGGCCGAACAGCATGTCAAGCGAGTGATTAATATCTCCTAAGGCTCGTCTACTTCGAACTTCTCCTTATATTCCATTTCGTCGGGCTTGCCCGGCGCTTGGACACTGATTTCGAGGCGCCCCATGAGCAGGCCCGGGGAGTAGGCGCTGATGGTCGCGTGCCCCGTGCGGTCCGTAGCGCGGAAGGCCATTTGTGTGATCCCCGCGATGGTGTCGAGCGTCCACCCGGTACCGTGGCCAAGCCAGCTTTGACGCAAGAGTTCTCCGGGACCGTCGGAGGTGAAAGTGACGGGAAGCGCCGCTGAGGGAACCACCGTGCCATTCTCGTCCACCACGCGCGCCGTAATATAAGCCAGGCTTTCCAGGTTTCCGGACTTAAGCTCTTGCGCGTCGGACTCAAGCACCAAGTGATGAGGCGCCCCGGCCGTCCGGCGCTGGTCGCGAATCTCCTTGCCCGCGTGCCGGGCCACGGCTTCGAGCGTGCCCGGCTGGTAAGGAACTGTCCACACGCGCGGGGGGTGCAGCAGGCCTTCGCGCGGAGCATCGGATTTCACGCCCAGGGACTTGCCGTTCAAAAGGAGTTCGACCGTGGCGGCGTTGCTGAAGACCTTCACCGTCCTCTCTTTGCCCTCCGTCCCCGGCCATGTCCAGTGGCCAAGAATGTGGACCATAGGCGCGGCCGTCCACTGGCTCTGGTAGAAGTAGTAAACGTCCTTGGGAATACGCCAGATATCACCCATGCCGAAGGCGACGACGTGCGGGATGACGGTGTCGTACGTTTCGCCCTCGTAATCGAACTGGTGCCAGATCATGCCGCCCGCCATCCAGGGGCGTTGGTTCAACTGGCTCAAGTACTTTTCGTGGTTTTCGCACGCCAGGTCATCACTCTCCGGCCCACCGCCGTAGATTCCCCTTCCCATGGTGGCGGCCGCGTATTCGGCCACGAGGTAAGGACGCGTAGGAAAACGCCGGTGCTTCTCGTCGGTTTCCTTGCCGACGCCGAGGCCCGCGACGTCAACCAGAGCCTCGATGTCCTCACCTCGCGGCTCGTGCATGCCGACGGGCCGCGTAGGGTCGAGCTGCCGATAGCGCGCGGCAACTGCACCGATCACCTTCTTCGCAACGGACTGGGGGGCGTTAACCTCCCCGGCAAAACCCCAGACGATGACGCACGGGTGGTTCCGGTCGCGGCGAATCATCTCGTCGGCCATCGCGAGGACATTGGCCGTGTACTCGCGTACATCGCCAATCTCTTTGTTGACCGGCAGCTCCTCCCACACCATCAGGCCCAAGCGGTCCGAGGCCTCCATGGTCGCCGGGTCGTGCGGGTAGTGCGAGGTCCTCCAGAAATTCACCCCCATGGCGCGGATGATTTCCATGTCTTTCGCGTGACGCGAGTTCGGAAGCGCATTGCCCATTCCCGGGTAGACTTGGTGCCAGTTCGTCCCTTGCACCTGCACCCGTTTCCCGTTCAGGAAAAACCCGCGCTGCGGGTCAAACTTGAACCAGCGGAAACCCAGGGGGTTTTCAACCGTGTCCACCACGCGTGTTCCGGCAAGCAAGCTGGACCGGAGCCGGTAGACATGGGGAGTGTCCGGCGACCAAAGCCGCGGGTTCGTAACCGTCCCGCCGTCCTGTGTGACCTCGACGGTTTCGCCCGCCGGGATGCGGACGGGTAGCGAAAAGGCTTTGACCGGCTTGCCGTCGGGGTCGAAAATCTCGTGCGTCAGGGTCAGTTCCTGAGCTTGGGAGGTTTTGTTGACCAGCCGCGACTGGATCCTGAGCGTCGCCGCGTTTTCGCTTACCGAAGGCGTGAGCCAAACGGCCTCGGAAACATAGACGGGGTCCGAAACCCGCAGCCAGACGTCGCGATAGATGCCGCCATAGAAGGTATAGTCGGTTTTCACTGTAGGCGGCACGGTGTCACGAAACAGGTTGTCTACCTTGACCGTCAGCACGTTGGCCGAATCTCCGAACTTCACGTAGTCCGTCACGTCGAATTCGAAGCTTGTATAAGCGCCCTTGTGCTCGCCCACCTTCCGGCCGTTCAGCCAGAACTCGGCCACGCTGCCGACGCCCTCGAATTCCAGGAAGACTCGCTTCGCGGAATATTGGCTGGGGAGCAGAAACTGCTTGCGATACCAGCCGAGACCTCGCCAATAGCCGGGCTCTTCGTCGCGCGAATCAATTTGGTTCCAGGTGTGCGGAAGGTTAATGGAGTCCCAAGCGGAATCATCGTAGTCAGGCCGGTAAGCGTCGCGGAAACGCGGCTCGACTCCGGCGGCCTCGGCGCTTTGCCGGTCGAACGAACCAAGCGCCCCGGTCCCGTGCGACTGCCGGGCGAAGCGCCATCCACGATTGAAATTCTCTCGCACGCGCGGGATTGCGGACGGCGAGGGCGTCGCAGCGGGAGCTTGTTGTCCTTTCACCTCGGATGCTCGCCCCATGATCGGAGTGGTTGCGGCGCTTGCGACCACAGTTCCCAAGAATTGTCTTCGGTCCATGCTCGATACCTGCCTATGTAGTTGTGAGGGCGGCCACCGGCCTACCCATGTCGACCTTACCAACTGACTGCAATGACGGCATAGGTCTTCATCTCCGGAATCGTGAACGCCGCTTGCGATGACCCCGGCGCAAACGTGACCGGTCGCGGCGAGTCCGCATCGACCTCGTACATCTTCACGTCTTTCACGACTTCGCCGGCGGGGACTCGCACCGAGCAGCGCACGCTGGAGATTGCGGGCGTCTTTGCCGCATCGTAGTTAACCAAGTGAATCAGCCGGCGTCGGTGGGCGTTTTGTTCGACCAGATTCGCCACCAGGAAATCCGGCCCCGAGACTTCCAACGGCAAGTCCGCACCAGCCGCCCAACGAATGGCTTCGGAGATTTCCTCCCAATTCCGCGGGCGTTTCCAGAATCGATTACTGATATTGAAATAGGGTTCCGCTGCCGGGAGGGGGCCGTCGAACTGGACAGCCGGAAGGTAAACCACGCGGCCCTTGCCGTAGGTCTTTCGCTGCGCAGCGCCGGTTGTGGCGGTTTCTTCGACCGCCTCTTCGTAGTCGGGTGCGGGAGGCTGGTTGTCGATGAGACCTTTTAAGCCGGGCTCCGGGCGCAACCGCCGCCACTCGTCATAGAGACCCGCCCTGCCAATAGCCACTAGGCCGCCACCCCGCTCGACGAAGGTTCGAACCTTCGCCAATTGCTCATCCGAGAGGCATTCGGAATCCGGCAGCAGTAGCACCTGAAGCTTCGAGAGATCTGGCAGAGGTTCGTCGAAAACAAGCTGAAATGGCGTGCGCGACTGAATCAGCGCCTGCTCCACCAGGATGGTGCTGAGCTGGGCGCGTGCGTGATGATAGGCGAGTGAAGCGTAGGAGCGCAGCACGCCCACGGGCGCGACGTCTTCGGTTGCAAGGTACAGCTCGCGGTTCTTACGATAAAACGCCACATGGCGGAGCATCTCGGGCGGGATGGGCGCGGAGCCGGCAAAACCCAGCGTCTGATTGAAAGCCAGGCACTCGGCCATCGCCACAGGGTTATCGACTGTGTATGCGAGCAGAATGTTGTGGAAGGCGCGCGCCAGCTTGTAGCTGCGGATCTTCGAGACCAGGCGGCCGTCGGCGAGGTACACGCAGGGATTGTCTTCCTCCGTCCAGAAAACGTCGGTCGAGGTCAGCAAGCGTGCGTGGTCAACGGCATTCTCCCAGGCGCGGTTCTGACCGGTGATACCGTGCGGGTTGATTTCAATCGCCACCTCCGGGTTGAGCGAGCGGGCATAGTCGGCCATCTGGCGCAGCGCGTCGGCCATCACCTGGCAGCGGAAATCGATCCATTCCTGAATGGCCGGATCGAAGATGATCGCCATCTTCTCCGGCGGGTTCTCGCGATTCCACTGGGGAGGATTCACGTAGTCAACGTTTTCGAAGCCAAACCGCTCGCGGCGCTTCGCAGGCGTGTACTTGGCACGCAGGAAGGCGCGGAATCCCTCGACGCAAGCCGGGCAGTGGCAAGAGTCAGGCTCGGCGTTGAGGTCGAAGTTGTCGAAGTGGATGAAGTCAGTCTTCACTTCTTCCACGGCGTAGCGGACGACCTTCTTCAGGTAATCGAGATATTCCTGGTGCGTGAAGCAGGGCCGGTAGCGATAGGACTGTTGGTACCCGTAGGTCAGCAGGATCGGCAGGCCGCTCGCGTCACGCTGCACCCAGTCCTTGGCGCGCGGCTCCTCGGCGAAGAATGTTTCATACATCAGGGTATTCCACTGAACATAGCTATCCACTTTCATGCCGTAGCGGTGTGCGATGGCAGCGGCGCGGCGGGCGTCCTCCATTTCGGGTTTCTCCGCCGCCATGCCGAAACCTTTGTAGAGGTGCGTGTGGAAGACTTCGATGCCCTGGTCGTGCAGGGTGCGGATCAGTTCCTCACTTTGGTTCCATTCGTAATCCTTGCGTGCATCCAGCCGCTGGCCGCCGCGGCGAATCACAAAGATGTAGGGCTCATGGCTTCCGCCCGCGTCGATCAGGCCGTTCTCAAGCCACTTCGCCCGCGGCAACTGGGCGCGGACGCTCTGGCCAATGGGCAGCGGCAACTTCACCATCTCGCCGACGACCGTAGCCGCGGCCATGCTTCCCAAAAAGTCCCGGCGATTCATTTTGTTCCTCCGTCGTTTCTCCGTGGTCTCTGTGCCGGCAAGAAACTCAACACAGAATGCACCGAGCGTTTCCGCGTGCTCTGTGTTATGCCCCCAAAGGCACAGAGGGCGCAGGAAGCCCTCTTGATTCGTTCTGGCCCTAACACGTTGCTTCCTCTCACCATATCCGGGTGAGGCCGGGGCAAGGGCGCACGGCGGTGTGCCCGTACAGGTATCAGCGCGCGTTGCTCATGACGGGGTATAAGAGATAAAGGCGCGAGACGCGCTCGCTCTCACCCATATAGATTGTCCCATCAAGTCCGCTCGCCATGGCGCGAACCACATAGGCTTGCCAGGAGTAATACGGCCGCCGGTTCACGTCCACAAAGCCCAGGATTTCGTACGCGGCGGTCACGGGATCGTAAGAGAACAGGCGCGCCATGTCCTGGTCGCTTCCGCCGACACCGTAAATCTTCCCATCGGGCGCCAAGGCCAACGCCGTGATTTCAGGAGCCAGCAGTGGCTTCCCCAAGTTCTGCACCGTCAGTTTCGCCGGATCGAACCGGAAGAGATAGCCGTCGGACGTTCCACCATAGATGAATCCTGCCGCATCGCGAACGAAGCTCTCCGCACACGTCCAAGGCTCGCGGCCCGGAATGGCCGGGACTTGTATCGGCAGTTTCACCAGCGCGCGCCGGGCCTTATCGAACGTGTAGAAGAAAGCATCTTCGCCCGAGGCGTAGACGTTGCCGGCCTGATCCAAAATCAGCGCGGACGAGAACACCTTCTGTGTTTCGAACTTCTCGCCTTCAGGCCGGGAATGGGCAACGACGCCCGCATCGGCAAAAGCGCCCGTCACAAGGTTGTATTCGAAGAAGTGTGCGTTAGGCGCGGTCAACCCGTAAACGATCTGCGCCTCGCGGTCGATGGCGAGCGCGGCGATGCTCTCCCCTTTCACGGCCATACCCAGATCCTTCACCGCACACGGTTCCTTGATGCGGATGGACTGGCGGTCTTCGTCCTGCGGCACGTACTTCAGCAAATGCCCGGCCGGTGCGGTGCCGATGTAGACGTCACCATTGCTTGCTACCACGACGGCGTTCGCGACCGCCGTGGCCTCGGGAACCACGCCCAACGGTTGCACATATCCGTGACGCGGGTTCAGGACAAATAGGTAAGAGTGCTTGCCGCTCGTCGCGCCATAGAGATTTCCGTTCGGTGCGACAGTGAGAGACGTAATCGCCGAATCTCCGTTGGGGATGACATCGATAGGCGGGTAGCCGAGGTCACGCGCGTCGATGCGATTCTGGGGCACGACCACGGCGTCATACCCGGCATCGCGCTGGGCCAGCGCGAAGGGACTCGACAGAACCGTAAGGAGCAGGGGAAGCAGCCATCGGCGCATCATCGAGTGCTCCTTTGGGGGTGGTAGATCACCAGGGCCAGCCGGTAAGGAACGCCCCCGATGGTCCCCGCGGATTCAACCGGGCGGCCAGACTCGGCGCGCACTTCGATGGCGCCCACGAAATAGATGCTGCCGTCCGCGCCGGTATCGGCCGAGTTGAGTCCGATCACGCGGCGCCCATCTGGAAGCCGCATCTCGCCCAAGTCTTCTTTAATGCCGGTCTGGATGTTGTAAGTCAGCAAGTGCGATACGCCCACGCCCGCACTGCCGCCGTAGTCGAACTCCTTCTCGGGAACCGCGTAGTAGAGCTTGCGGTCGCGGCCCAGCGCCAGAGCCAGCGTGGCGTAAGGAATCTCACGGCTGTCTTTCATCGCCTCGACCGCCAACTGGCCCAGCGATTTCACCTCGCCATACGGCCCGGCGTGCGGATCAAAGGAGAACAAAAGGCTGGCGCTTTCGTCCACGCCGTAGAACCTGCGCGTCGCGACATCCCACACGAGCGTGCGCCAATGCGTTTCCGACTTGTTATAGTCGCGCCCGAGCGAGATTCCCTTCTGCCGCACGGGAATGTGCAGAGGCAGTTCGGTGATCTCATCCGTGCGCGGATCGTACTTGTAAATCTGCCCCGCGCCGATATTGCCGTACACGTTGCCCTGGTCGTCGATCCCGAGCGTGCGGCAGATGGATTCAAAATTGTTCATGCGGCCCTTGTCCACGGACCGCCCCGTAGCCACGTCGTAGTAAACGAAGTGCCCGCGCGGATGCGTGAGGCCGTAAATGCGGTTGAACTTCGGATCGTAAGCGCCCGTATTCATCCCCTCGAAGCGCGAGCCGATGCCGAAGTCTTCGACCTTGCCCGTCTTCGGGTCATAAGCCATCCAGTGCGCGCCGGGATAGCCCTCGCGCGTACCGACGCGAGCGTAGTCGTACCACCAGCCGGCGTGCGTGCCGAAGTAGATCCGGCCGTCCTGGCCCTCGCCGAACTTCGCATGGATCTTGGATTGCGGCCCCACGTGCAGATTGGCTTCACCGGCGAGGTGCGTCAGGTTGCCGATGTCCGTCACGCGGTCGGTGGCGGGGTCGTACATCACCAGGTGGCCGTTGCACCCATGACAGGCCAAACCCGCGTAAGCCCTGCCGTCGCTCGCAACGGAGAGTGCCGCCCAGTTGCCGTCCATCTCCGCCAAACCGGGGAAGAGGCGGTAATCGACCGTGACCGTGCCGGCCGCAAAAAGGTTGGAGAGCGAGAGGCCCACAGTCAAGATCATGAACAAGAGCCGGCGGATCAATATCGGCTCCGACGAGGATTTAAGTGCCGCAAACGTCATACTTGAACTCCACCTGCCGGGTTCCCACGAGGCATGGATGTTACCACGGGCAGCCGCGCTTGACGTTGTGGAACACGAGGCAGGCGGTCCACTCTCCTGGTCCGGCTCTGGGAGTGAGGCGATATCTGCTTCACCACGGAAGAGGGTGAAATGCTATAATCAAAGCATCGAAGGCGATGGAGTTCGCCTCTAACCGTCCTAGTTTGGGACTGATGACTCCTGGCCGCTAACGCGTGTCCAGGAGTTTTTTGTTGGCGCCGTAGTGAGCAGAAAGAGATGAAAGGTTGCGCATCCTCCTTCTGATTGTGTTCGGGTCGGCCGGAACACTGGCCCGTTACGGCTTGCAAGGTCTCATTCAATACCGCACGGAATCTCCGCTCCCTTTTGGCACGCTGACTGTGAATCTCGTGGGCTGCTTTCTGCTGGGAGCCATCGGCCAATTCGGTCTCGACCACCTGGTTTTCCCGCCCGAGTGGCGCGTGGCCGTCACCGTGGGCTTCTTCGGCGCCTTCACCACCTTTTCGAGTTTCAGTTGGGAAACCGTGCATTTGTTTGACGACGGCGAGTGGATTCCGGCTTGTCTCTACGTGCTGGTCAGCGTGCTGGGCGGGCTTCTGCTGCTTCGCACGGGCATGCGGCTGGCCAAGTGGTTCTAAGCGGAGGCGTCATGGAACACGAGCGCTTGGAAGGCGAGCAAACCTTGATGCGGATTCACATCGGCGAGTCGGACCGCTGGCAACGCTCGCCGCTTTATGAAGCCTTGCTTCGGCTCTTCCGCGAGGAAGGGTTCAGCGGGGTCACGGTGTTGCGTGGTGTGGGTGGTTACGGGTCGGCCAGCCGCTATCACACCGAGAAGGTTCTCCGCCTCTCGCAGGACTTGCCGATTGTCCTTGAGGTGGTCGAGTCCTCGGAGCGAATCGAGAAGATCCTTCCCAAACTCGACGAGATGATCGGAGGCGGGATGATCACGCTCGAAAAAGTCCGCGTGATTCTCTACCGGTCTCGCAAATGAGGAAGAGAAGGACCGAGGGGCTGGCACGGCTTTGGATAGCTGCCAACGCTGGCTAGGACCACGATCGGCATTGAGCACGATGTCGGGAAGACAAAATCCAGCCCCGATCCCAGAAGCCACTTGCCTTGACGGTGGCAGTCGTCAGGTAAGGGGTTAGCCCCCGCTGCACAGCGCGGGAGGAAGGGATTCGCACATGGCCAAGCGTCGAAAAGGAACGTCTGCGCCGGCGCTCCCACTCTCACCTGCTTATTCAACCGCTCTCGCGGCGCGGATGCTGGTGCTCGAAGAAGACTGCCGAGAAATTGAACGCAGTCTCGACGGGTTCCACGGGATCATGTATGAACACGCGGGGGAGATTCCAGAAGCCAATAGAGAGTGCATTCGGGCGGTGCTGGCCAAGATACTCGACAACGTCGCAGCGATCCGGCTGGACTTGGGACTTCAGAAGCAAGTGGTTGACCTGGAGAGACTGATCGGATCGCGGCTTTCTCATATCTGGGTAACCTTACACGAGAGCAGGACCGAAAGCTTGCGCGGCTACGGAGTAGTGCCTGAGAGTTTGAGACAGTACCTGGATCCGCGCGTAGATGAAATCCTGGGACTCTATATGCGTCTGCGCGAAGCGCTGCACGAGGCGAGAATCGAAGGGAAATCCGCAAGAGCCTCGAATGAAGTGCCATGAGCAACGCTTGGGAATACCGGTATGCGTTTCGAATTCAAGCAGTCGAGGACGCGCCGCCAGAATTCCGGAGTGCCTACGCGCTCCGGTGCGTGCGGTCGGTAAGGTGCGCGGCAGGCGTGCCTTGAACAGGTTGGAAATCAAGGGTCGAGGGAAAGACCCTATGAAGGTGTTGCCGTCGGGCGTTCATTCTGGGGAAGAAACCTTAGGGAACATTCCCTTCGTAGGGCGTGGAAGCGAAGCTCGGCGATTGCAGGATGCTGTCCTGAAGCGCCAAAGCTTGCTCATTGCCGGTCCCGCAGGAGTCGGGAAAACTTCTCTGGTTCTAAGTGTCTTGCGTGGACTGCCACCCGCCACGGCACGTAATTGCTTTTACCTGAGCGGGGAGGAGGGGGTCCAACCCTTGTTGCGCTGCCTGCTCCGGCAGCTCTATGACTCGGAAGATGCAACTCTGCGTCGGCAGCTTCATGTGGAGGGCATTCGAAAGGACACTTTCCAGAGCTGGCTGCGCCACCAACCTACGAGCCGGCTCAAGGGAGCTGTTTACCGGTCCGTCGAGAAAGCCGGCTACTGGGTCTTCCTCGACCATTTTCCTCCCCTGACTCATGCCCAAGCGAGAATCGTCCGCGAACTCGTCTGGATGCAGAAAACGCCTGTCGTTCTTCTGGCCAGAGGGCTCACCGAGAGGGAAACCGGGCATGTGGGCAGTGTTTATTGGGGTAGCCGACAGCAACTCGCGCTGACGCCACTTCCTGAGCAGGCCGGCAGGCAACTCCTGGAGTTTTGCATCCAGCAATTCGGGCTCGGGAAGCTGGCTTTAGGGGACTTCCGCGAGCAGG
>Ga0335069_10000869_pt1 | contig 48467 bp, 45 predicted proteins | sample Lox_Sample_11_FD_206714 | JGI IMG/M metagenome (GOLD analysis project Ga0335069, IMG submission 206714) | Soil microbial communities from Loxahatchee National Wildlife Refuge, Florida, United States - Lox_Sample_1.1 | ecosystem: Environmental > Terrestrial > Soil > Wetlands | place: USA... | reverse complement strand
TGCTGGGCGAGGTCAGGCTTGTGACCGAACTCGATCGGACCGCGCTCGCCCTCTATTGCGAGGCATACGCGGAATACATGGAAGCCTCCGAGCACATCCGGCAGCACGGACTGCTGCTGAAGTCGCCGATGGGGTATCCGATTCAATCGCCCTATCTGGCAATCCGGAACAAAGCCGCAGACCAGATGCGCGCGTACATCCTGGAGTTTGGGATGACGCCGGCGTCGCGGTCGCGCGTCCATGTCCCGGTGCCGGAGCAGCGGGACCTGTTCGCAGAGAAGTACGGGATTTGACCGCCGTGATGGTGTCGATGACGGAGCGGGGTTGTTGAGGTGCAGGACGGTTCAGAAATCGCGGTCGTGGAATGGGCCAAGCGCATCCCGGTCGGCATGATCCCGGCCGTGCTCGCATGCCTCACGACGCGGCTGCTCGCCGAAGGCGACGCCGGCCGCGATCAGGAACCGAACGGAAGCAGCGCGGCGGAACCGGAGCGGCTGCTCACCGCCGGTGAAATCGCGAAGCATCTGAGCGTACCCGAATCATGGGTCAGGAACGAAGAGCGCCGCGGGCGCATCCCCGGCGTTCGGATCGGAAAATATGTCCGCTTCCGCGCCTCGGAAATCGAGCGGAAGCTCGCCTTACAAACCCGCAAATGAGCCTAACCCCACGCACATTTTTGCCTAGCGCCAAAACGTTGAGAGCGGCGCGCGTACCACGATAGAGGTCTGCGCGAGAGAGGCGATGGCAAACATTCGTAGATTTCACCTCGGGAGTTGCACCGGCGGCAAATGCGAGTGCCCCTGGGTTCTCGACAACCGGCCATTGGGCGTGCGTGGTCCACGCCAGCGCGTGCGTTTCCAAACGCAGAAAGAAGCCCAGCGGTTCCTGACCAATGTGCAGCACAAGGTGGACGTTGGCGAATATATCGACCCGGCCACGGTGCCGAATTTCGGCGATGTCGCCGAAGAATGGTACCTGAGCAAGAGCGATCGCCGCCCATCCCACGTCGCCTCCCTGCGAAGGCGGCTGGACAAGCATTTGATGCCGATCTTCGGGGCCCATCGGTTGAACGCGGTCAGGGTCGGCGAATTGGAAAGGCTCCGCGATTGCCTGCGCCAAAAGAGCTACGCCGCAAACACGATCAACCACGTCCTGCGAATCGCGGGCGCCATCTTCAAGTTCGCGGTCAGGCGCGGATACTGTTCCACCAATCCCCTAGATCGTGTCGAACTCGCCCACAAACCGGCCCAAGAGCTCTCGCTCGACGGCGGCTGCGACGACCCGATCACCCCCGACAACATTTTGAACCCCGCCGAGATTCGCCGCCTGCTGGACGCGGCGCAGCCCGGATTCGACCGTACGATATTTATGACCGCGTTTATCACCGGCGCGAGGCAGGGCGAACTGCTGGCGCTCCGATGGACCGATCTTGAACTGCCCACGGATGGGCCATGTCGAATGTTCGTTCGGCGATCGCTCCAATGGCCGCACCTCACGGGCGAGCCAGTCCGCCCGCGCTTCTTTCCCCCGAAGACCAAGGCAGGGCTCCGAACCGTCTCGCTTCCGGCCGAGCTGGCGGCAGCGTTAAGGCGCTGGAAGCTTCAATGCCCGCCCTCGCAGTTCGACCTTGTATTCCCGGCGGCGGATGGAACGCCTATGAAGTGGGACCATCTGCTGCGCACGCGATTTTATCCGGCGCTCTCCCGCGCTAAACTCCGGCGCGTGACGTTCCACTCGCTCCGGCATAGTTGCGCGTCGGCGATGATCGCGGCGGGCGCGCCGGTCACCGAGGTCCAGCACCAGCTCGGCCACGGCAATCCGGCGATCACGCTGAGCGTTTACAGCCATTGGTTCAAGGACACGGTGGGGGGCGGTGCGGTGGAGCGGCTGGCGGCGATGGTCCTAGGCGAAGAAAAAACGACAGCCTCCGGAAAGTGGGCACTAAGTGGACACTTTTCAGACTCGCAGCATGCCGCAAATCTGGCAATTGGATGAAAAAGGCCTTATAAATAAAAGACTTTTCGAGCGTAGCCGGGGTGGCGAAATGGCAGACGCAGAGGACTTAAAATCCTCTGGGGGTAATTCCCCCGTGCGGGTTCGAGTCCCGCCCCCGGCATCAGCATTGGGCTCCGGGCTGGGTTGATTCCCGATCTGTTCGCGAATCACAATCATCGGATGGCAGATCGAGTACAAAAGGCCTTTGACTTGGCGGCCGAGCACTACGACCGAGCACGCCGCCGGCTGATCCCAGGGTTCGACGACTTCTATCGCGCCGCCATCGATTTGCTCAATTTCAGTCGTGACGATGAAATCGACGTGCTGGACCTCGGCGCCGGCACGGGCCTGCTAACCGCATTTATCGCGTACGAATTTCCACGCGCAAAGATTACGATGGTGGACATCTCTAACGAAATGCTCGAAAAGGCCCGCGAACGCTTCTCCATGGGTGGCGAGCGGTTTCGCTTTGAGGTGATGGACTATGCGACCGCGCCGATCTCGGGAACATACGATGCGGTCGTCTCGGCGCTGTCGATCCATCATCTAAGCGATGACCGCAAGCGCGCGCTCGTATCGCGAATTTATGGCGCGCTGAAAACAGGCGGCCTGTTTGTTAATGCCGATCAGTTTCGCGCGGCGTCGGATGAGACTGAGCGGCGTCATCACGAACGATGGCTGACGCGCTCCCGTGAAATCGGCGTGCACGAACGCGATTTGCAGCAGGCGCTGGAGCGAATGAAGTACGACGATGCCGCAACGCTGGAAGATCAGTTTGAATGGATGCGTGCGGCCGGATTCAGTGATATCGATTGTGCCTACAAAAACCTGATCTTCGCGGTATACTCGGGCCGAAAATAAGCTGCAGCGATCGTCGAAAATGAACCGAAATGTACCTCCGATGCGGCAGCTCGTCGTATCAATCTTGATCGCAAGTTGCGCTGCGCTTGGATTCGTTGAGAGCGCACCGGCGCAGAGTCCGTTGCCCAAGGCGACTGCGACGCCCGCGCCAAACGCGCTCGAAGTCGAAGTGCTCGGCATGCGCAACGATCACGGCCAGGTCGGATGCTCCCTGTTCAACGATCCGCCGTCCTTCCCGCGTGACGAAAGCAAGGTAATTCGCCACGCGTGGGCCCCGATCCATGGCGGCAAGGCAATTTGTGAATTCCCCGGACTGGCGGCGGGCGAGTATGCGGCGGTCGTTTACCACGACGAGAATGGAAACGGGAAGTTCGACGAGAATTTCCTCGGCATGCCAAAGGAAGGATTCGGATTTTCGCGCGACGCTCCCGCCCGCCTCAGCGCGCCGACTTTTGACGAAGCCAATTTTAAGTACGATGGCAAACACCTCCGCATCCCCATCCACATTCGTTATTGGCCGCTTTGACTTAGCATCCGCGATCGTTGAACCTGTCGATTTGTGAAAGCAATTATCGCGGACAAACCGGGCGGCGAGGATGTCCTTCGAATCGCGGAGGTTCCTGATCCTTCGCCCAGACCCGACGAAATTCTGATTCGCGTGCGCGCGGCCGGGGTCAATCGCGCTGATATACTGCAGCGGCAGGGCCTCTATCCGCCTCCGCCGGGAGCGTCAGAGATAATCGGCTTGGAATGCGCGGGCGATGTCGCAGCGGTCGGCGCCGATGCTGGCGGCTGGAGCGTTGGTGATCGCGCAATGGCGCTGTTGGCGGGTGGAGGTTACGCGGAGCTGGCAGCGGTTCATCGCGGATCGGCGATGAAAATTCCCGCCGCTCTCGGCTACGAGGAGGCCTCCGCACTCCCGGAAGTTTTCCTGACCGTTTTCCTGAACCTGTTCATGCTCGCGGATGTAAGGCGCGGCGAAAGCGCACTGGTTCATGGCGGCGGCAGCGGCATCGGAACCGCCTCGATCCTGATGCTCAAGGAAGCGGGCGCGCGCGCGATTGTAACCGCGGGCTCCGACGCCAAATGCGAGCAATGCCTGAAACTCGGCGCCGATGTCGCCATCAATTATAAGAGCGGCCCGTTTGCCGAAAGCGTCAAGACGGCGACCAATGGCCGCGGAGTGGATGCAATCCTCGACTCGATTGGTGGAGCCTACTTGGCGGGCAATGTCGAAACGCTTGCGTCGGGCGGTCGCCTGGTTCTGATCGGCTTGATGAAAGGCACGCGCGCAGAGATCGATCTGGCAGCGGTGCTGCGCCGTCATCTGCGAATTTTCGGATCGACGTTGCGATCGCGTCCGGCGGCGGAGAAGGCGGAAATCGTTGCAGCCTTTCTCAAGCGATTCGGCTCCGCGCTCGACGCCGGCCGGTTGCGCCCGCCAATTTACAAAGCGCTTGCCGCTGCGGACGCGCCAACCGCGCATCGAATGATGCAGAACAGCGAGCATTTCGGAAAAATCGTTTTGAAGTTCAATTGAGACTGACGGGCTTCTGCCGCACCCGCCGCTGCGGATGCTTCCGTCGACCGCGGATGATAGTTTCATCCCGCTAATATTCCAAATTTTTCCAACGCGCCCGCGATGCGACTGTCCGAACTCGATTACGACCTGCCCGCCGAGCTGATCGCTCAGGAGCCGCTCAAGCGGCGCGATGAAGCGCGCCTGCTGGTGACCGACCGCAAGTCAAAATCGTTCGAGCATTCACGCTTCTACAAGCTTGTGCGCCATCTGCGCGACGGCGATCTCATAGTCCTGAATGACACGCGCGTGATCCCGGCGCGGATGCGCGCGCGCAAGGAATCCGGCGGGCAGGTCGAGTTGCTTCTGGTCCGTCCCTATCCAGAAGGACCTTCGGGCGCCTGGCTTGCGATGATACGGGTGCATCGCCCGCTCAAGGAGGGCGCGCGGCTGATACTCGGGGATGGCGATATACTAAAAATTATTGGTTATGCGCGACCGGGCCGGGCAATCATCGTCAGTGAAGGCGCGGCTTCAATTGAAAGTGCGATTCAGCGGTCCGGAACGCTCGCCCTGCCCCATTATATTCATCGCGACGTGGCATCAGCCGACGCCGAGGATTACCAGACCGTCTATGCCGCCGCGCCGGGCGCAATCGCCGCGCCGACCGCAGGATTACATTTTACTTCCGAACTGTTTCAAGCTCTGGCCGATGCGGGAATTCGCACCGCCAGAATTACGCTGCATATCGGGCCCGGGACTTTCGCTCCGGTTCGAGCCCTGGAAGTCGAACGGCATTCGATGGAGGCGGAATGGTTCACGATTCCTCCCGCCGCACAGGACGCAATCGCCCACACGCGGCGAATCGGCGGCCGTGTCATCCCAGTCGGCACCAGCGCGGTCCGCGCGCTTGAATCGTGGGCGATAACTGGCGACGCCGAAGGTGCAACCGGGCTGTTCATTTATCCTGGATTCCGCTTCAAGATAACCGACGCGATGCTCACGAACTTCCACATGCCGCGCACGACGGTGCTGGCGCTGGTGATGGCGCTGGCGGGGCGCGACGTGATCCTCGCGGCCTACCGCGAAGCGATCCGCCATCGCTATCGCTTCCTAAGCTACGGCGATGCCATGTTAATTGTCTGATGGCTGCACCGGTCGAAATCAAAATAGAGGCACGTGACGGGGCCGCGCGCACCGGCCATCTCACCACTCCGCACGGCGAGGTTGCTACGCCGGTCTTCATGCCCGTGGGCACGCTGGCCGCCGTAAAGGCGATGGCTCCCGACGAGCTATGGTCAATGGGCTATCGAATGGTGCTTGCCAATGCCTACCATCTCGCGATTCGGCCCGGTGCCGAGCTCGTCCATGCGATGGGCGGGGTTGCGCGTTTCATGGGGTTTCCCGGCGCGACGCTTACGGACTCGGGCGGATTTCAGGCGATGAGCCTTGCGAAGATCAATTCGATCTCCGAGGCGGGAATCCGGTTCCGTTCACATTTGGACGGTGCACCGATGATGCTCACGCCGGAGAGCGCAGTTGAAATCCAGGAACAACTCGGCGCCGATATCATGATGGCGCTGGACGAATGCACCCCCTACCCAGCCGAACATTCGCGCGCACAGGCATCGCTCGAAATGACGGCGCGGTGGGCGGAGCGATGCGCAGCGGCAAGGAAAAGCTCAACGCAATCGCTGTTCGGCATCGTCCAAGGAGGGGTGTATGCCGACCTGCGCAAGTTGAGCGCGCGACAGATCACCTCTATACCGTTTGACGGTTACGCTGCGGGTGGATTGTCGGTCGGCGAGCCTAAAGAGGCAATGATTGAGATGGCGGCGCTGAGCGCCTCGATGCTGCCCGCGGACAAGCCGCGCTACCTGATGGGTGTGGGCACACCGGAAGATCTGCTGGCGGCGATCGGGATGGGGTTTGACATGTTCGACTGCGTGCTGCCGACCCGCAACGCGCGCAATGGGATGGCATTCACCAGCACGGGGCGTATTGCGATCAAGCAGGCTGCCCACGCCCGCGACGAGCGCCCACTGGATCCCGGATGCGAATGCCGCCCGTGCCGGACCCATTCCCGCGCCTACCTGCGTCATCTATATATATCGAGCGAGATACTCGCCGCGCGCGCATTGACGGAGCATAATTTGCATTTCTACGCATCGCTGATGAGCGCTGCGCGGACCGCGATTGCAGCAGGCCGTTACGACGCATACGCGCAAACGATGTCTGTGCGATGGGGCGAATGTAAACAAGATGAGGACGGCGACTAATGTTCTTTGAAGGAATCGCGTGGGCGGATGACGCCGCTGGAGCAGCACAGAACTCCAGCCAGCAGATGATTTTCGGCACCGTGGTGCCGCTGGCCCTGCTGTTCGGAGTCTTCTATTTCCTCCTGATCCGGCCACAGACCAAGAAACAGGAAGAACACTCGAAGATGGTCGCCAACCTAAAGCGCAATGATGAAGTCGTGACGACCGGTGGAATCGTCGGAAAAATCGCCGAACTGGGCGATACGTTGGTGACGTTGGAAGTCGCGCCGAACGTCAAAATCCGTGTCGAGCGATCGCAAATTGCAACGCTATCGACTTACGGCAAGCAAGCATCGAAGAAGGATCAGGCGTGACGATTCGTTTCAGGCATGGGCTGGTGGTTTCTCGATCCGCTTGCTGCTAAGTTAGCCCTTTTTTGGGAGATTCGATCGAGTGGAAAATCAGGCACAAAGTCTGGGACCAATACTAATCCTGCTTGGACTGGCCGCGGCATTTCTATGGCTCCATTTTACGGCTGGCGATGGGCTGACCCGGATTTATATCGCCATCGCGATCGTTCTGGCGGGAGTTCTCATCCTCCTGCCGACCTTTAATGTAGCCTTACCCGATTTGCTTCAGGATGCGTTGGGAAATTCCAAGGTCCAGATGGGCCTCGACCTGCAAGGCGGAACGCATCTCCTAATGGCCGTGAAACTTGAGGAAGCGGTTAAAAATCAGGCCCGCAGCCGCGGCGATGATCTTAAGCGCGAGCTCAAGAGCGAAAAAATCGCTTTCGACGACGTGTCGGTTGAAAACTCGGGCGCTGTGATCGTGAAACTCAAGAGCAGCAACGATCGCACGCCGTTTCTCGATTTGACGGAGAAGATGTTCGGCGATATGGCCGTGGCCAGCGTGCCGGATTCCGCCGGACCCACTTACTCGATGACCTTCCGGCCGGCCGATGCCCGCCAAATCCGGAGCCTTGCGATGGACCAGGCGCTGGAGACGATTCGCAATCGAATCGATCAGCTCGGAGTGCGTGAAACCACCGTCGCGCGCGAGGGTGACAACGAAATTCTGGTCCAGTTGCCCGGCATACAGGATCCTGAGCGCGCCAAGGAACTGATCGGCAAGACCGCAGTCCTCGAATTCAAATTGGTCGACGACAACCACAATCCAACCGACGCCGTCAAGGAGGGAGCACCGCCGGGCGACGACCTGCTCTACGGGCCGGCGGAACGCGGCGAGCGGACGCCATACTTGGTGGAGTCCCCGGTATTGCTGACAGGAGACGTGGTAACTGACGCACGCGTAAAGCCGGGTGCCCGGCTGGAAGGCCCCTACGTAACGGTCGAGCTTAATCAGCGCGGCGCCGAAGTTTTCGACGCACTCACTGGCGATAACGTTGGCCGCCGGCTTGCAATTGTTCTCGACGGTACGGTCTACTCCGCACCGGTCATCAAGGAGCGCATCCCGGAAGGCCACGTGCAGATTACCGGCCACTTCTCGCTCGACGATGCGCACGAACTGGCAATCGTCCTCCGATCGGGCGCGCTGCCGGCACCGGTTGAAATCGAGGAAGAGCGCACGGTGGGTCCGTCGCTCGGCCGCGATTCGATCCGGCAGGGCGAATTGTCATTTTTTATCGGCGCTGCAGCGGTTCTTATCTTCATGCCGCTATATTACAGCGGAGCCGGGTTGGTTGCAGACTTCGGACTCGCACTCAACATTCTGCTGCTGGTGTGCGTGATGGCCGCCATGCAAGCGACACTTACCCTCCCCGGCATCGCCGGTGTCGTTCTAACGCTGGGCATGTCCGTCGATGCGAACGTGCTGGTGAACGAGCGAATGCGAGAGGAATTGCGCAATGGTAAATCGCCGCGCGAAGCCGTCAAGCTGGGCTATGAACACGCCTGGTCGGCGATTCGCGACTCCAACGTTTCGACGTTCGTGGCCGGCCTGATCATGTTCCAGTTCGGGACCGGACCGGTGAAAGGCTTTGCCGTCACGCTATGCGTAGGCGTACTGACCGGCCTGTTCTCTTGCATCGTCGTAACCCGCGCCTGGTACGACTATCGGATCGCGGCGCGCAAGCTCAACACAATCAGCGTCTAACTCATCGTCGACACCGCGCGCGGCCAAGTGCCGCGCGCGGTGTCAATCTATTTCGGAGCCTTGCCGGTTCCCGACATAGTGACCGTTTGCATCAAGGGTGGATACTTCTTCACCAGCGAGGGATCGACATTGTCGTAGATCTGCAACGTGCCGGCATATTTCACCGCCTGCGTCGGCGCGAACTTCACGGTCACCGTGCATGTACCAGCCGCTACGCCCTTGCCCTTTGGGTCAAGCTGGATGTCCGGCGCGCACTGCGACACCGTGAATGGCGAGGGATTGGGGCTTGAGGTTGCACTTTCCATCTCGATCACGATCGGAGACGCCGTGCTTTTCTTGGTAGTCTTTCCCGAATTGGTGATTTTCACGGTTTTGCTCTTGTTTGAACCGACCGTGACCGTCCCAAAACTCAACTTCTGAGGGGAAATCTTCAGTTTGCCGGCAACAGGAGTCGGCGTAGCCGTCGCCGTTGCGGTTACCGTCGGCGTTGCGGTCCTGGTTGGAGTTACAGTCGTTGTCGGAGTTGTCGTGGCGGTACTAGTTGGCGTCGCGGTTGGGGTTGCCGTCAATGTCGCAGTGGGCGTTGTCGTCGCGGTGGCGGTCGGAGTAGGGGCCAGTGGATTCAGGAATTGGAGCAGCCGGGCGTTGTTGGCGTCGGAGATATAGACGTTGTTCGCGGAATCCACTGCGATCCCTTTGGCAAGATTCAAGCTATCGGCATCGGCGGGATTCCCAAATGGAAAGTAGGGGTTGTGGGCCGGCTCCGGGGACGGACAATTTGCGGCGCCATTGCAGCCGAAAATCCTGTTGGCCGTAATATTGTTAAGGCTGAGCGGATTCAAATAAATCGCCGCCGCGAAATCAGCCAGATAGAGATTGCCTTGGGCGTCCAGCGTGAGTTCGAAAGGAGCAATATTTCCAACCGACGTAAAATCACTGGAACTTAAAGTGCCGATTACGAAATCCGCAGTTGTATCGCCCGGCGATCCTGGAGTCCCCGGCGTTCCGCCGCCTCCCGCGAGCGGATTGTTGTATTCGAGGATGCGGCCGTTGTTGTAATCGCCGACCCACAGATTCCCCGCTCCGTCCACCGCGACGCCGACGGGCCGGCACAACGCATCCGCCGACCGGCCGCCCAGGTTGCACGTACTTGACGTAAAGTTGGCGTTTTGTCCGAACACCATCGTTGCCGGTTCGCCGTTTGAAATCGGAGCGTTGTATTCGACAACCCGATGGCTGTCACCGTCGGCAACGTAAACATTACCGGCGCTGTCCACGGCGACCGAATGTGGTCCGCAAAGGTTCTGCGAATTGACGGTATTGATCCCGCAAGAGGCGTTGCTCGGAAAGCCGCCCTGGCCCAGTACGATGTCCCCAGTTGTATCGCCCGCGGAGCCGGGCGTGCCGGGAGTTCCGCCGCCGGACGCAAAGGGATTCAGAAACTCGACCGCCCGGTAATTGCGCCGATCGGCCACCCAGAGATTGTGCGAACTATCGACGGTCACACCTTCCGGATTGCATAGCGTGGTGGCGGTGGCCGATTGATAACCGCCGCCGTCGACGAAACCGTTGTTGCAAAGATGGGAGTATTGGTCCGGTTGGCCGAAGATCAGGTCCGGCGCGGCGCCCGAGGAAAATGCGGCAACATCCTTCCAAGCCAGGACCCGGCTGTTGTTGCTATCCGATAGGTAAAGATGATTGGGCGTGGAATTCCGATCGACCGCTACTGAATTCCACTGATCGGAGTCGCCCCCCGTAGGATCCGTGTCCATTCCGGTGGCGTCGATCAGATTGGGCGCCCCATGGTTCAAATTCCCCTGTCCCAAGACGGCATCCGCCGTAACGTCGCCGGCCGATCCCGGTACCCTTGGAGTTCCGCCCCCCCCCGCAAGTGGATTCAGGTATTTTAACACCCGGCTGTTCGCAGCATCCGCTACGAAAAGGTCGCCTTCGGAATCCAAGGCGAGGCTGGATGGGTTCGAGAGACCGTCAGCATTTGGCCGGTTAACTATCGGATTATCGGGAATTCCGCCCACTTGATACTCATTCGAATAGCAGGTGGTTGCGGTGAAGTCCTGATAGGGGCCGCCCGTGTATCCGCCCGTGCCAAAGACGCGGTTCGCGGTGGTATTGCTTCCTGACAGCGCGTTGTCGTACTCGAGCACTCTGCAGGAGTCGGCGACGAAAACGTTCCCGCCTGAGTCGACCACAACGTCGCGTGGATCGCACAGAGTCGTGGCATCGCGAGCGCCGCAAGAGCCGACCACGGTAAAGCTTCCTCCTGTACCCAGAACAAAGTCGGCCGTCGTGTCGCCCGGCGATCCTGATGTACCCGGCGTGCCGCCTCCTCCTGCGGCTGGATCGTCGTATGCGAGGACGCGGTGATTGCCTGAATCGGCTATCCAGACGTTATTGCTTGAGTCCACCGCGACGCCATCCGGAGTACAGAGTGTGTCGGCGCTGACGTTGCCGGTGTTCTTATTACAGTTGAATCCGGAGAAATTGTTCTGACCAAAGACAACGTCCGCTGTTGTATCCCCACCGGAACCCGGCGTGCCTGGAGTTCCTCCTCCCGCTGTTAGCGGTTGGAAATATTCCAACACACGCGAATTGGCCTCGTCGGCGATATAAAGATTATCCTCGCCGTCTACCGAGATGCCGAACGAACCAACTGGGCAGCATCCTCCGAGCGAGTCGGCGCTTGTCGTGGGGCAACGCTGGGTGTCGAAGTGACCGCAAGTGCCGAACACTCGGTTCGCCGGCTGCCCGATGCAAGGGAAGTGCCCCGCGCATGCTCCGAATGGGTTGTCGTATTCAAGCACGCGAATATTACCCGCATCTCCCGCATACAGGTTGCCCTTACTGTCGACTGCGAGCCCCCACGGGCCATTGAGTGTGCCGGCATTGACGCCGCCGAATACTCCGTCCCAGTAGCTGTTGAAGTCCGGCTCTCCGATTACCAAATCCGCCGGGTCCCCATTGTTGAAGCCCTCAGCGTTAATCCATCCGAGAATTCGCGAATTACCAGGATCGTCGGCATAGACATGGTTGGGCGTGCTGCTGTGATCGATCGCGACGGCAGGCCCTGCGCTGGATTGAGCCGCTGGGGTGTAAATTCCTCTGGCATCTACACGGTTGCCTTGATTGTGCGTGAAGTCAGGCTGCTGCAGGACGGCATCGGCAGTTGTGTCTCCGACGGACGCCGGAGTGCTTGCGATCAATGTCATGATGAGCAGCGCGATGGCGGCAACTCCGAGCCCGCTCCGGACGGCAATTTTTCGAATGCTACGTTGCTTGCTATCGCTCATCGTGAGCCTCCGTCTGATTTCCGGACCCTAGTACCACCATCATAACGCGCATGAATTAGCGTTTTGTTTACTGTAGGTAAGGTAATTCGACCAAGTGCGTCAATAGAATGCATGTTGCGGATACGAAGTTATCTTGCCCGTTGCTCTGCGCGCAAGCAAAGTTAGGTGAACCTCAAGCGGCCTTAATCTGATATTTGCTTTAGCCCCCATTGTTTGGCATACTCCGCCCGAATTTGGGATTCTGCGTCTTGTTCTGCCATCTGTCCGAAGTGGGAGGGAAAACGATGTTGCGTGCAACGAAAAAGGTGCAGCTCGGTGCAATCATAATGTTGAGTTCGATTGCCGGAGCTTTGTTGTCTATAAACCCCGCCTCGGCATCTGTGTCTCCATCCTGCGCGCCCGTGTCCGGCAATTATGCGCAATACTTCGTCGCGGTAACCTTGACGAATAACCAAGGATCGGCAACGCCGGCCAATTTCGCGCAACTGGTCAAGATGAGCCCGATCACATTTTCATCCATCTATGCCGCCAATCTGGACAACGCGAACTGGCAGGATGGCGCGGGGAACATTCTTAATTCATGGCTGGAAAGCGGCGAAAGCAAAGTTTCCACAGCGACCAATTATTGGGTGAATCTGGGCGCAAATACGATTGCCGGCGGCGGCGGCACGCTGACGATTTATCAGTGCATTTATAAGACCAGCGTTAATGCCATCGATGGTGTCGCCACCGGCGCAGAGCCGAATTACACCGGCACGTACGGGCAGTACGACAACGGCGCAACCGTATTCTCAAAATTCTATGACAATTTTGCCGGCAGCAGCCTCAACGGCTCGCTGTGGTCGTCTGAAGGCAGCTTCACTGTGAGCAATGGCTTGTCGATCGCCACCTCATCTTCGGGGGCGCCCTGCGGTGAGAACGATGTTTATTCGAATTCGACGTTTGGACCGGGGGTGATCGGAGAGGCCCTTGGTCTCACGAAAAATCCGCTGTCGTCCGGCCAGACGGCTTGCGTAATGGGTGGCGAAGGATTCGCCGGCGGCACGATTGACGGAACTCCGGCAATCACGGACGGATGGGTTCAGGATGGAGTCAACGCTTATGGGCTGTCAGTGTTTGACGGCGCGTCGGTCGACTACGAAGCCGACTCGCCGGCCGCTTCCTCCAGTGTGAACTCGATCGTGGGGGTGGGCTTTGTGGATTCATCCACGACCCAGTCCTTCGTAAACTACGTTCAGGCCGCATCGTCGTCATTTTCGACCAGTTCCGGTGCGTTGAATTTCGTGATCGGATTCCAGAACAACAATTTCATCACCAACAACTACATATGGGCACGCGTGCGCGATTATCCGCCCGGTGGTGAAATGCCTCCGGAGACAACGATTGCAAGCCCGTCCACGTCGGTAACTACCGCTTCAGTTTCGTCTTCCAGCGGCACTGCCTCGATGATCTATCCGGCAACGGCATGGGGCGACACGGCGACCAACACCCTGACGATAAAGAGCACCGGCACGGCGCCACTTTACGTCAGTCCCGCCGGCACCTCTGATACTGAATTCGCCGTTACCGGAAACACATGTCCCGCCAGCGGAGTGGGAGTGGCACCGGGCAGCACCTGCACGGTCACCGTCCATTTCACCCCCAATCATATTGGCAACCCGATCAATGCGACGCTGACGCTGAATATGAACACCAGCGCTGGAAGCCTCGCGGTTGCCTTGAGCGGCACAGGAGTTACAGATCTCGCGCTGGCGCCCCCGGCCGGCGGCGGATTGATCTTCGGTCAATTGGCGTGGAATACGCCGCAGACGCTGAACGTAACCGTCGAGAATTTCCGCACCACTGCGGTCACACTGACCGGCTCGATGACCTTCACCGGCACCAACCCGGGCGATTTCTCGATCGTGGCCCCAATCAGCGGTACCGCATGCGGCGCCACCGCCCCGGCCGGCAGCGGCGCATCGCCCTCCAAATGCAATATTGGCGTGAAATTCACCCCCGGAGCGCTCGGCACCGAGTCCGCGACGCTGAACGTCGCCGGTTCACCAACCGTACCCAGCGGAGCGGCTACCTTGGGAATCACCACTGGCGCGACCATCCCGGCGACGGTTAATCCTCCGGTGGAAGTCATCTACGGTTCGATGTCCGTATCCAGGTCGCAGAAGCAGACCAAGAGCATCACAATTACAAATCTGGCAACCGTGCCGATTTCGATCGGGCCCAACAGCATCACCAGCGGCGCTGCCTTTTATCACATCAGCGGCGGCACCTGCGGATCAACGCTGGCGGGCGGACAAAGCTGCACCGTTAATGTGACGTTTGCACCCACAACCGTGAAGACACCCGCAAACGGTACGATCAAAATTCAGGACGGTGTCGATCCCAAGAGTCCGCGCACGATTGCACTGTCCGGTAACGGGGTACTTTAAGCAGCATCGGCACCTCAGTTTGACAGCCGCTAAAATCAAGTGTGCCGGGGGACGCTAGTCCCCCGGCACACTTGTCTTATGGGCACCAATTGCGCCGCGGTGTCGTTACCAAAGAAGGGGAGATAAAAGCGAACGTAAAAGCGCTTGGTGAACACGGCACCGTTTCGCCATATTCCAGAATCGAAGATTACCCTGAATTTTCAACCATCTGCGGCACTTCCGCAGATTGGATGCAACAAACCCTTAATAAACATACGTAAGCTTGCATCACCATCGCAGCATCGTTGGCCCAGCATAACTCAACGAATCCTGCACCGAACTTGATCGACGGCCCGCGCCTTGACATTGAACCGGGCGGCATATTACAAATTCGCGTCCTTTGGTTCATACTGTAACAAGCGAGGCGTCTTGTTGGACTCGTGATGGCCGATAAAGACGACATACTATTGAATTCGCGGGAAGTGGCGTTCCTGCTCGATCTCAGCCCCGACACTGTGAACGAGTTTGCCCGCCGCAATGTGATCCCTGCCTTCAAAAAGGGACGTCAGTGGCGTTTCCGCAAGCGCGACATCAACTCTGTAAAGCGCCAACTCAGGGGAATTAACGAGGCCGCCTAGGCGGCGATTGTTCGCATCGGACGCGACGGAGCCGGCCTCGGCGGATGTTCCGCTGAAGCCGCCTGCATCGCGCCGGTCATAAGGAGTTTCAAATGGCCGAGCCGCATGAAAGCCGCATCTATTACGACCTCGCACGATTTTACGATGCGGTTTTCGGCCGCGCGTTCGTCAGCCACGAGCATGAAGTTATCGATTCGCTCAACCTGCGGCCCGGCCAAAGGGTGCTTGAGGTCGGCGTCGGGACCGGCGTGTCGCTGGACAGCTTTCCGCCCTACGTGCATTTGGTCGGGATCGATCCGTCGGCCGACATGCTGGCGCGGGCGGTCAAACGGATCGAGGAAAACCGCTGGAAGAATATCGAAGTCCGTCAGGGCGACGCGTTGGCGCTCGATTTCCCGGACAACAGCTTCGACGATGTCCTGACCTTCCACGTGATCTCGGTGGTACCGGATCCGCAAAAGATGATGGCCGAGATGGTGCGGGTGTGCAAACCGGGCGGTCGGATTGTGATCGTGAACCACTTCACCAGCCCAAACCCGATCATCTATTTCTTGAATTCGCTCATCAATCCGATCACCCGGCATCTGGGTTGGACGACGCGGCTGCGCGCGCGTGACGTGATGGAGGGCCACAACATCACGATCGAGCGTTTCGAGCCGGTGGCGCGCTTCTCAATCCACGATTTGATCATCGCGCGGAAGAACGCTTAAGCGTCTCTCGCCACCCCGCAAGCGGCGTCGCATTGACACCTCGAACTGATGTTCGATAGGTCTTAGCCGCCCCGGCGGGCATTGCATCGTGGCTGATTCTACAAAGCAGGATCCGGAATCCAAGAGCGGCGACGATCAGGTCGAACAGCTCGCGCGGGAGCTGGCCGGACGATTGCGCGCGATGCCCAATCGCCAGGAGCTCACCGACTACGCCGTAAGCCTCCTCAAGGACAGCAACGAGGAGGCCGCCCAAACCGAACAGGCGCATTCGAGCGCCAAGCGCGCCGCCAAGAACGATCCGTTCAATCCGATCGCATTTGGGATTCCGCTGTTCCTGATCGGTGTGGTGCTATGCGCAACGGGACTGCTGGCCGGAATTGGACTGGGCATAATCGCGATCGCCTTCATCATGGTGGCATGGGGGCTCGTGATGTCGCTCTTCAGCGGCGGCTCCGAAAAGGGCCCGGACGAGCGCCCCTGAGTCCTGTTGAGAAGCGCTGCGCTTTATGAAAGTTTTTTGTTGCAGAGATCGGGTGAAATTAGGTAGCCTTACACGGTTAATTGGACCCGAGGTCCTTATGGCGCTGGCGGCAAGGCCGCGGCGTGGAGTTTGATCGCGAATGGCAAAGCTCGGCTGGGACGAAATTAAACGCCAGATAACCGAATCGCAGGCCTGGCAGTCGATGTTCAGGCACGGTTACGAGGACACCCCCCGCAACCGCATCCTGATGGTATCGGGCAACGTGTGGCTTCATCTGCATCCCTCGAAGGTGCAGAAGCACGCGGTGCGTCTGCGCTTTACGTGGTGCATGGGCGGAATCACCTTCCTGCTCTTTCTGGTCACCGTCGTAACCGGCATCTACCTGATGTTCTACTACCGGCCCACGGCGGAATATGCGTACGCCGACATGAAGTATCTCGAATTCGACATGCCCTTCGGGATGCTGATGCGCAACATGCATCGATGGGCCGCGCACGGGATGGTTATCGCCGTATGGCTGCACATGTTCCGCGTCTTCATGACCGGATCGTACAAGCCGCCCCGCGAGTTCAACTGGGTGGTCGGCGTCATCCTGCTGGTTCTGACGCTGCTGCTTTCGTTCACCGGATATCTGCTGCCGTGGGACCAGCTCTCGATCTGGGCGGTCACCGTCGGCTCGAACATGGCGCGCGCCACACCGCTATTGGGTCATGGGGGGCCGTTCCATGAAGTGATGGGAGTGAATCCGATCTATGACGCGCGCGCGTTCATTTTCGGCGGCGCCGAAATTGGGCCGCATACGCTGCTGCGCTTCTACATCCTGCATTGCATCTTCTTCCCCCTGCTGGCGAGCCTCTTCATGGCGGTGCATTTCTGGCGCATCCGCCGCGACGGCATGTCGGGGCCACTCTAAGCGTACGCACGAGGATTTCGTAGGATGGGTGATTTTTTCGGATATTTGCTCCATCAAGGAATCGTGCGGGTGCTCTCCGTGCCTATCGCGATGGGAGCCTTGTTGTACGTGCTATACGTGATGGCCAAGCCGCCCCAATGGACTGACGAGGAGGACGGCGAACCGCACAAGAGCTGATGGCGCGGGATTTTCGTTCAATGGAAGAGACGAACGATGGCAACTGGTGAAGGAAACGGACCAATGATACGCGCCGCGGGCGCGACCACCGCCGGTGGCGCCGTAGCGCGCCCGGCTGCTGCCGCGCCCACCAAGCGGATCGAGGTCGCGATCAAGAAGGCGGGCGGCGGTGTCGAGGAAAAGCTGCATACGTGGCCGTTCCTGGTGCGCAGCGAATTCCTGATGTCGCTGTTCGTGATCATCGTGCTGATAATCTGGGCGATCACGATCAATGCGCCGCTGGAGCAGCCCGCCAATCCCACCCGCACGCCCAATCCCTCCAAAGCACCGTGGTACTTCCTCGGGCTGCAGGAAATGCTCGTGTTCTTCGATCCATGGTACGCGGGCGTGGTCCTTCCCAGCTTCATCATCGTGGGCCTGATGCTCGTCCCCTACCTCGACATCAATCCCAAGGGGAACGGCTACTACACGCTACGCGAGCGCTGGTTCGAAATCATGACGTTCTTCGTGGGCTTCCACGTCCTGTGGGTTTCCTTCATCATTATCGGAACTTTCTTCCGCGGCCCGGGATGGAACTGGTTCTGGCCGGGACAGGTATGGGATCCACATCTGGTCGAGGCGCTGACCAACGTCGATTTGCCGTATCTGTTCGGCATTCGGGATTATTACCTGTCCGCCGCTTTCGGCTTGTCGGTGATAGTCTTGTATTTCGTGGTTGGATATATCGCGCTTTATCTATGGGTGCGGGCGCGTCCAGCCAACGATCCATGGTCCGCCTTTCCCGGCGGCGGCCCTGAAATCCTCGAGACATGGGGACCGGTACGCTTCGGGATCACTGGATTTCTTCTCTTGGCGATGCTCGGCGTGTTCATCAAGATGGCGTTGCGCCACGCGCTGAACATCAAGTACATCCTCGTAACCCCCTGGATAAACATCTGACGTGATCGCCGGCCGGTGTTCATCTTCGCAAAAGTATTGCAGGCGATCGGACTCGCCGACGTGGGCTTTGCCCTGTGGGTCGGGATCACGCAGCCGCATGGCATGGGCAGAGAATTTGAGATCACTGGCATCGGCATCCTGGTGTTCCTCGTCGGATACATCGCCGAGTACTACGCCAAGCCGGGGTCGTAAGGGCAGGTAGAGCGGATGGCTGGCAGACCGGGGCTTGATACCGCCGAAGAGGCGAAATCCTACAGCGCGCTGTTCGTGCTGATCGTCGCGTTATTGCTGGCGGTCACCGTGTGGTCGATTTGGGACGACAACATTTCGCGCCGTCCATGGAAGGAATACCAGGTCGAATTCGACCACCTTGCCTACAACAAATACATGGACGATGCCGCCGCCGAGCAAAAGCGGCTGGAGGCCGACCCAAAGTATCAGCAACTCGCCAAAGACTTGAAGGCTGCGCGCGATGAACTCAATTCCGGCGCCACCGAGTCGAAGCTCGCCGATCTGCACGCGCAGTTGAATAGCCTGAGCGTGATCGCCGACGACAAGGATCAGGCGGTCCGATTCACCAAATCCTTCCTGACTGAGCGATGGTACGACTACAACCACGCGATTCAGATGAAGGAGGATCCAACTCCCTACAAGAACGAAATCGACAAACTGAACGGCGATCTGGTTGGCGAACAGGCGGTATTCGATAAAGCCAAGGCGAAGGTCCAGGCGGTTAAGGATCGGATCGAGGATCTCAACTCCAAGGTCGACAGTCTGACCGAACAGATGAAGAAGCTCACCGCCAAGCGCGACGACTTCATCGACAAGGCCGACGGCTACATGATTCCGATCAAGGTCGGCGGCGTCGTGCTCTTGCGCTACCCGAAGATTCCCAAGATTCAGCAGACCGCCATCGACGACTTCGACCGCAATGCCTTCGACGAAGCGATCGCCCGGGTCGATCGATGCCAAAGCTGCCATATGGGAATCGATCTCAAGGGCTTCGAGAACGCCCCGCAGCCGTTCCGCACCCATTCCAATTTCGAATCGATCATCGGCAAGCATCCGCCCGACAAGCTCGGATGCACCCCGTGCCACGACGGACAGGGACCCGCAGTCGAATCGGTCCGGCTTGCCCATGGTGATGACCCGGATTTCGATTTCCCGCTGCTCAAGGGCGACAAGATGCAATCGCGATGCATCAAGTGCCACATCGACGTCGGCTCCCTGCGCAATGTGAGCGACAAGCAAATCGCCGTCAATTGGGTTGAAGGCGAACGCATGTTCGAGCAGATGGGATGCCACGGATGCCATCTGGTGGCCGGGTATGAGGACATGCCGAAGATCGGCCCCTACCTGAAGCTGGCCTCAGCCAAGCTCGATCCGTCATGGACGGTGCGCTGGGTCGAGAACCCGCACGTATTCCGGCCGCATACGCGGATGCCCAATTTCATGTTCTCGCGCGATGAGGCAACGGCGATCACCGCCTACCTTCTGGACAGTTCGGCAAAGAATTCAAAGGGCTGGCTGGCCGCGCATCCGGAACCTCCGACACTGGAGGCCGACATCAAGAACCCGGCTTTGATCGGTGAGGGAAAGGGTCTATTTGAGTCGGTCGGATGCAAAGGATGCCATGCGATCGATCCTGACAAGTTCGGCACTCCGGTTGGGAGCGCGGCGGACTTCAAGCCGACGGAAGCGCGCACGACCAAGGATTTCGCGCCCAATCTGAGCAAGATCGCCGAAAAGGTCTCGGCTGGATGGGTTTATTACTGGGTCAGGAATCCGCGCGACTACGCCGCCCATCCCGCGATGCCGTCGTTGCGCCTGTCCGACCACGAAGCGGAGGCACTGACGGCGTTCCTGATGACTCACGGCGAGAAACACGAGGACCCGGCATCGATTGCGGCCGTTAAGGATCCCGCAAACGTTAAGAAGGGCGAGGCCTTGGTAAGAAAGTACGGATGCTTCGGATGCCACGAAATCGAGGGCATGGACCACGAGTCGCGGATCGGCGTCGAGTTGACGACGTTTGGCTCCAAGCACCTTGACGAACTTTTCTTCGGCAACCGGACCGACGTTCCGGAGAGCTGGGACCAATGGGCGGCCCACAAGCTCCAATCGCCGCGCATCTACGCAACCAAAGACGTCGAGCAATTGATGCCGAATTTCGATTTCGACGACACCGACATCAATAATCTCGTCGTGTTCCTGGCCAGTCTCACCTCGGGCAAGGTGCCGGAGCGATACCGGATGCCGGGAACCGAGCATCAGGATGAAATCGTCGCCGGACGCCGGATGGTGAACTATTACAATTGCGTCGGCTGCCACATCGTCGAACAGCGCGGTGGGTTCATCCGGCGCTTCTACCCGGAGGATCAGATTAACTTCGCGCCGCCGATCCTCAACGGCGAGGGCTTCAAGGTCCAGCCAGAGTGGCTGTTCACCTTCCTGCAGGGCCCTACTCCGATTCGCCCGTGGCTTAAGGTTCGGATGCCGACCTTCCACTTCAGCAACGGAGATGACGATACGGTGGTGAACTATTTCACGGCATTGTCGGATGTGAACGTGCCGTATGAGTTCATCAATACGAACCTGATTCCGCCGCCCGAATTGGAAGCCGGCGCCAAGCTGATGTCCAAGGATTACTTCAATTGCTTCTCGTGCCATCAGCAGGGAGACAAGAAGCCGGAAGGTCCGCCGGATGGATGGGCGCCCGATCTCGCGATGGCTCATGCACGGCTCAACCCTGAATGGGTCGTAAAGTGGCTTGAAAACCCGCAGGCGCTGCAGCCGGGTGCGAAGATGCCGTCATTCTATCCAGGCGGCCCCGACGACATTCTGGGCGGCAACGAGGATCAGCAGATTCGCGCGATTCGAGACTATATTTTCTGGTTTGGAACTCATCCGGGCGAGCAGATCCCCGGCCAGGTGGCTGCAACCCCGGTGAAGGTAAGTCAAAAGTAAGCCGGATAACCGGTTAACAACAGACGATTTTGACAGGAGGCATCGCGATGAAAAAGTTCTCAACCCTAATGGCTTCGATTGCCGCCGCCACCGCCCTCAGCATGTGCGCCTCAATCAGCCCCGCCATGGCCGCCGGCACCATCAGCGGAACGGTGAAGCTCGACGGAGCGGCCCCGGCGCCCAAGCCGGTCGAGGTAACCAAGGACAAGGATGTCTGCGGATTAAAGCCGCACTTCAGCCAAGACCTCGTCGTTTCCACCGGCGGCGGCATCAAGAACGCGGTCATCGTGCTGAAGGACGCCAAGGGCGACCTGAAGCCCGCCGAGGTTGAGTTCGATCAGAAGGGCTGCACCTATGAGCCGCACGTGCTGGCATTCCCGGCCGGAAGCACGGTCGATATCGTCAATTCCGACGGCATCCTGCACAACATCCACACCTATTCGACCGAAAACCCCTCCTTCAACATGGCGCAGCCCAAGTTCAAGAAGGTGATCAAGAAACAGATCGACAAGCCCGAGGTGATCAAGGTCACCTGCGACGCGCACGGCTGGATGCACGGATGGTGGTATGCGACGGATACGCCGTATTTTGCCGTGACCGACGACGCCGGAAACTTCACGATTAAGGACGTACCGCCCGGCAGCTACACGATCGAAGTGTGGCAGGAGACGCTCGGCACGCAGGATCAGAAGGTAGACGTAAAGGATGGTGCGGCGGCGACCAGCAACTTCACGCTGAAGCCGAAAAGCTGATCCCCACTTCCCTCGCCCGCTTTTTTACGGGAGAGGCCGCGCGGCGCGCCGCTTGTGTTCGTTCGCAAGCGGCGTGACGCGCGGGTGAGGGTTCCGATGCTCAAACGACTCGATACACTTGAAGTCGCAACCGCCGATCTGGCGGACGCGGCTTCGATCTACTCCAGGCAATTCGGCTTCGCCGTTACGAAATCCGCTGACGGCAAGAGCGCAATTGTCAAAGTCGGCGGCGCCGAGATAAAACTTGCCGCCGGCGACGCCGCCGCGGCCGCAATCGCGGCTGGTGGTGAAGGCATGATTGGCCTGTGGCTGGAAGCGAATGACGTAGACCAAGTCGTTGCTGCGTTCAAGCGGGCCGGCTTGGATGCGGGTGCGATCAGGGCTGAATCCGGCCGCCGAATTCTCGCAATCGATCCGAAGCTCTCCAATCAGGTCCCGCTGTTCATCTTTGACCGCAAGGTCTAGGCACCCCGGGCGGGGCCTAAATCTCGGCGACGAAGTCAGCGCGCACCTGCTCCTCCAGCTTGTGCGTCAGTTCAGTCCGATCGGCGCTTTTCATCCCCGCCGTAGCGATTGCGGGGCCAAGAGTCAGGCGTATTGTGCCGCCCGGCCGCACCACCATCGCGCCGCGCGGCATAAATGTCCCAGACCCGCTGATCGCCAGCGGCACTGCAGGCAGCTTGGTGAGAATCGCCAGCCATGCGGCGCCGTCGTTGAACTCGTGCAATTGATTGTCGTTGAAGCGATGGCCCTCGGCGAAGACGCAAACTGTGAATCCACGGCGGATGCTCTCCACCGCCTTGCGGATTTCTTTGCCGCCCGACTGCCGATCGATCACTATGTGCCCCGAATGCTGAAGCGCATAACCAATCGCGGGAATTTTGAGCAGTTCCTTCTTGCCGACAAAGCGCGGCTCGCCAGGAATATGCGCCGCGACCGCGAAGATATCGAAAAAGCTTTTGTGGTTGGCGACCAGAATGCAGGGACCCGAGCCGGGCAAATTTTGGCGGCCGACAACCTCAACCTTCACGCCGCACAGCGTAAGTATCGTGCGTGCCCAAATTCGGCTCAGCACGGTGACCGCGTGATAACGGCTCATCGCCGCGCTCATTGCCGCCATTGGCGCCATCACCGTGGTCAGGAGCACGCACAACAGTGTCGCGAGGACGCCCCACGCCTGATTAAAAATCCCGCGCGAGGCGCCATCCGCGTACGACGATACTTCCGCTTCGCCTGCCATGCTCATTTACTTTGCGCGACGGGACCGCCGCCGCGCAAGCCCGCGTTGACATCCGCTAATGCCATTGATACACGAATATTAGCTCAACTATGGAACAAATCAGCGGTTTTCAACAGTTCCTCATCATCCTGACCCAAGCCGACAACATCCCGATCATCGGAATGATGTTCTTGGTACTCTTTTTCTCGTACATCTCGCTCAAGCAGGCGCGCCGCAACGATCAGCTAATCGAGCACGGCCATCGCGAGCGTATCATCGACGAGATGCGGAAGTAGGACGATTCGCCCATGCCGTACACAATAATCGCGGAAAATTGCACTGGTTGTAGCGCTTGCGAAAAGCGCTGCCCCACCGGCGCCATCTCAGGCTTGTCCAAGAAGGTTTATTTCATCGAGCCCGCGATGTGCATCGATTGCGGCGCGTGCGGCGTCATCTGCCCCGATGACGCGATTATGAACAATCACAACGAAATCACCCACGTGCTCAAACGTGCCGAGCGGCCAATCGCGGTCGTCCATCCGGACAACTGCAACGGATGCGGCGTGTGCGTTGACGTATGCCCGTTCGAGTGCATCTCGCCGTCGCCGGAGAACCGGGCTGCCTACCTGGGAAAGGTGCAGGTCAATGAAAGAACCTGCGTCGGGTGCCTGTTGTGCGAGGAAGTATGCGGCTGGGACGGAATCTACATCATGCCGTCAGGCCAAAAAGAAGCGTTCCTCAACTCGCTTGGATACGAGCCCGAGAGCGGCGAAGAAGCCGCCTGACCCGCTCAAAGCGGCGCACGCACCAGTGCTCGCCCTGCCTTGGAGGGAAGTTCTCATCTCACAGGCTGGCTCTCAGCAAGAGATGGCGAAATTTTATGAGCTGTCGATGACTTCAGGAGAAACGACGATGAGCGCGGGCAAGAAGTCCCTGTATCAGCGGCTTGGCGGATACGATGGCATCGTAGCTATGTCAGATGACTTGCTGCCCAGGTTGCGCAGCGACCCACAGCTTGGCCGGTTCTGGGCGCATCGCGGGGAAGACGGCATCAAGCGCGAGAAGCAGCTCTTGATCGATTACCTGTGCGAGAACTCAGGCGGCCCGATGTATTACAAGGGCAGAAACATGGCGCTCACGCATCGCGGGATGAGGATCAGCGAGAGCGACTGGAACCTATTTCTAGGACATGCGGGAGCTACGCTGGCGAAGCTTCGGGTGCCGGAGGCCGAACAGCGCGAGATTGTCGCGTTCGTAACCAGCCTTAAGAGCGATATCGTCGAATAGTCGAAAGATGCGATTCTCACGCCGCTTCGGCGTCGTGATGTTCTGGACGATCCGGTTGCGACGATCTTGGGAAAAACCCCGCTGACATCGCGAGGATCAATAGGATCGCCTGCGCTGCAAGCGTCTGCATCGTGGGAAAAACTCCAAGCGCGGGAATCGACGGTGCATAATCGACAAACGTGGCCGGGACCCATTCCGCTTCCTGCAGGCTTGCCATGCCCTGCCCGATGAAAATCACCGCCATCGCATAAAGCAGAATCGAAGTGACCTTGAAGACCGCCGCAAGAGGAATCTTGCGGGCGGTCCGCTGGATAATCGCGAATGCGATTATCAGCGCGACTGCCGCCACCACCACTCCGGCCGCAATTGCGTGACGCTCGGCAGCCGCAGTCGCTCCGGCAGTCAGCGCCTGGAAAAACACTATCGTCTCAGCCCCCTCGCGCATCACGGCCAGAAACGCTGTAAGCGCAAGCGCGATGCCCGGCACCCCGCTATTGCGGGCCGATTGCAGCTTGCCGCGAATGAACTTCATCCATCGATCGGATTGCCCCTTCGAAGTCAGCCACGAACTGACGTAAAAGAGCGTCGCCGCTGCGAGCAGTTGAAATACGCCTTCAAGCGTGTCGCTGGCGTCATCGCTGATCAAATGATTCACCGCCCACGCCAGCATGATACTGGCGATGATCGCGGCAATGGCGCCCAGATATATATCGCGCGAACGGCCTTCCTGATCCGCGTCGCGAGTCCCCGCGGCCAACGCGACAATCACGAGCATCGCTTCCATCCCTTCGCGGAAGAGGATGCCCATCGAATAAAAGAAATACGGGATGACAGTTTGGGCCATGCGTTGGCGGCTCGCTCAATATTGAGAATGATTCTCAATATTGAGATTACCGCTCCTCTACCCCATTGTCAATTGGCGGATCGGGGGCTCCGTGACGATCGAACCGCCCGTACTTGCAGCATGGTGGGACCAGTAGTAACGTAATTCTCGAAGCGTCGCCGCCTTTGCGCGGGCCGCTTCAAATGTTTTTTGGGGCCGGAGTTGCGAGCGGGGCGCCAAAACGCCTCTTGTCTCGCCGCCGGCGGGGGAATGGTTCTCGATGCGCTGCACCTACTGCGCCAAGCGGGCCGGGTTGATTAGACGCGTATGCGCTCCCTGTGCCCGGGTCGTCGCGATTGTTCATCGCGCGGGCGGTGAGGTCGGCTTGACCGGGCTGGTCGATATTTTCATGGCCGAGGGCCTTACCCGCGAACAGGTCGATGTGGTTCTCGACGCGCAAATCGGAGAAGCCCCCAGTATCCGCGATCAACTAACCTCCAATCTTGCAAATGTCCTGATGCGAAACCTTGGAATGCCGGGACGCCAGTCGCCCGAAGACGTCATGCGCGTGCGATCCGCAATGCGCACCGGCGGCGGCGCGGGAACTTGGAGGCCCGGCGAAGAACCGCCGCATGGACACTAGGATGGAAAAAGATCGCAGCGATTTCGCCGTTATGAATCGAATGATCGATCGGATTCGGCTGCTCATCGCGGTGAATGACGACTCCATCCCGGTCAAGAAGAAACTCGAAGTGCAGGCCATCCTCAAAGACTTTCAATCGCTGCTCGCCGATGCGCCCAAGGCGCAGGAGCGCGGCCGCATTAAGGGTTACTACGACATTCTATGCCGCGAGCTGCGCGAGGAGGCCGACGTGGCCGCGCTGCTGAGTTCGCTTAAGAATTACATTTCCTTCATCTAGGAGGTGGAAACGATCGATGTCAGTAAAGGCGTTCATATTGATCGACACATCCCCGGGAAAAGCGCGCGACGTCGCCGCGAAAATCCGGCAGGTCGCCTCGGTGTCCGTCGCCCATGCGGTGACGGGTCCGCACGATATTATCGCGATGGCGGAAGCGCCCGACGTCACCTCGCTGGGTGAATTGATCGTGCAGAAAATCCAGAGCATCACGGGGGTCAACCGCAGCCTTACATCGATCGTTGCGGATTAGCCGCGAAGCGTGCCTGCGCGGTAACCCTGAGCCCTTCGGCGTCGTTCAACGTGAACACCGGGAAGGATGGCAAGGTAAAGGCAAAGACAAGGTTATGGTCCAATGACTGAATTACCGGTAATCAAGCGGCTGCAAAAAGATCTGGAAGTGATCAAGCGCGAGTTGACTGTCGATCTCCCCAAGGAGCTCGAGCGCGCCCGCGCGCACGGCGACCTGTCGGAGAATGCCGAATGGGCGATGGCGAAGCAGCGGCAGGAATTTTTGCGCGCTAGAGTCAACAACTTGGAACTGCGCATCGCTGAATTGCGGAGGATCGACCTCAACTCGATCCCGCGCGACACGGTGGGACTGGGCAGCCGCGTCTCGCTTGAGGACCTCGACGAGGGCGCCGTGTCCGAATTCGAAATCGTCGTGCCTGAAGAAGTCGACGGCGCGCAGAACCGGATATCGCTCTCTTCGCCGCTGGGCAAGGCGCTGATCGGCAAGGCCGAAGAGGACGACATCGAGGTGATCACGCCCAAGGGCAAGCGCGCATACCTCGTTAAGCGGCTCGTCACGATTCATGTGATCATCGCCACCGGCAACGGCGACGGGAAATAGAGCCGGGTACGCGCCAGAGTGCTACTTCGATGAACGAAAAGCCGACATCAGCGTTGCCGGCCGCGATCGCCGGGCTCGCCATTGGCGTAGGTGCGGCGCTTGGTGGGTGGTTCATCGGCCGCGGCTTCTACGCATGGCACATGAGCGATCGATACGTGACGGTGCGCGGACTGGTTGAGCGCAATGTCAAAGCCGACCTTGCCGTATGGATACTGGCGTTCACCGCAACCGGCGATGACGTGGGCAAAGTCAACCAGGAAATCGAGCATGACAATCAAATCGTTCTCGACTTCGTCAAAGCGCGCGGTTTTTCGAGCGACGAGATCGAGCCAATCGCGACCCGCGTGTCCGACATGCTGGCCAATCCGTATCGCGGCAATAATCAGGGCGGGCCTCGTTACATCATTCGCGCCGGTCTTATGATTCGATCTTTAAAAATCGATTTGGTCCGGCAGGCGAGCCAGATGACCGGCGATCTCATCAAACAAGGCATCGTACTCGGCCAAGGGACCGGAGACAGCGATTCGGCGGTCAATCCTTCTTATGTCTTCACGAAGCTCGATTCGATTCGACCGTCGATGCTCGCGGATGCGACCAAAAGCGCGCGCGCAGTCGCGGAACAATTTGCTCGGGACTCCAACAGCGCTCTCGGCCCGATCCGGCATGCCAACCAAGGTGTATTCCAGATCGCCAGCCGCGACGATCAAAGTTCGGGCGGCGGCGAAGGCGGGTGGTCCGATTCCGCCAAAGAACAGGCATCGATCGATAAGAAAGTGCGCCTGGTCTCCACCGTCGAGTATTATCTGGTCGGCGAGTAACCGCAGGCTACGCCGCGGCTATTTCTGCCGGTGCCATTCCTCGTTGATCTGGTCGCCATTGGTATTGCTGAGCAGCACCAAATCGCCCTTGTCCGCGATCGCTAACGATTGCGTATAGGCTCCGCTCACACAGCCGGGTGACGACGTCGTAAACGTCACTGAATCCGTGCCGCTGCCGTCTGCATCGACTTGGTACGTTCCCAAGATCGCAGCCTGACAAGGCGTGGTCCCAAACGTATAAGTCTCGTGCCCGGTCAAGTTTCCCTTGCCGTCGGCGATGAAAATTCCGGTGCCGAGCAAAGAGATCAGACTCTCGCCCGTATTGGCCTGGCCCGAAAAGATGCCCGCATATGAGCCTTTCATGCTCGCCGTCGAAAAGCCGGCACGCGCCGCCGCTGTACCCTCAAGCGTGTCGGAAAAAAGAATAACAGCTATGGCCACTGCCAAAACTGCCGTAATTGGACGTTTCATCGCGATTAAATCCTCCGCAAAATTATTTCGGCATCATATCGCGCGCATCGGCGGATTGCATTGACGGGCCGCGTTGTCTACCCTTTTGGAATTCCGTGATGAAGCGTCTTGGTCTGATATTGGTAGCTCTCGTGCTGCTGCCGGTGGCTGCGTGCAGCATGATCGAGAAACCCTCCGGTGAGGATTTCTACGCCCAGGCACAGTCGGATTTTGCCGACAAGGACTATAAGGCCTCGATCGAAAATTACCAGAAACTCATCGACCAATTTCCCTTCAGCCCCTATGCGGAGGACGCAGAGCTCAAGATAGGCCTGGCTCATTATCAGGAGAAAGATTACGCCGAAGCGGTTGCCGCCCTAGATGACTTCCAGCGGATGCATCCGACCAGCAAGGACCTTGATCTGGTCACCTATTACATCGCGATGAGCTACTACGATCAGATTGGCCGCGAAGACCAGGACCAGACTAAGACCCAGCAGGCGCTCAAGCGATTCGAGGAAGTCGAGCAGCGTTTCCCCGAAGGCGACTTCGCGGAACTCGCGCGCGAGCATATTGTGGTTTGCCGCGAGATGCTCGCGCGGAACGAGATGCTGGTTGGCAATTATTATTTCAAGCGCGCCAATTTCCGCGCCGCGGAATCACGGTTCGCCGAGCTGATGCAGCAGTATCCCGATACGCCGGTTGCACCCGACGCTCTGTTCGATTTGGGCCTCTCCTTGGAAAAAGAAGGCAAGAAGTACTCGGCTGCGCAGGCCTTTGCCGCAGTCGAGAAGCATTTTCCAAATACCGGATACGCCAAGCGTGCGCATGACGAATTGAACAAAATCCATCAGCCGGTGGATACCGAAGAAGACCCGCTGCCGATCGTGCTGGCCGAAACCGGATACGGCTCCGTCGCAAACGATGCCGACAAAGTCCTCGTGCGGCAACGGTCGGATATCGGACCGGGCGACGGGACGTCATCCACGCAGCAGACGGCATACGGATCGGATGGCTTGCCCATCCTGGGTGGCGCAAGCGCCCCCTCAAGCAATAGCGGCGGAGCCGCAAGCAATTCCGGAAGCCCGGCTGGAAATTCCGGTGATAATGCCGGATACAACGTACCGGGAGTGTCCGCTGGCGTAGTACCAGCCAGCGCAAGCGCGCCTGCCGTCGAAGCGGCAGCTGCGCCGGCGCGCTCCTTCCCAAGCGAGGCACAATTGGCCGATTCAGTCGCGGCGCCGGCCGCGCTCCCGGTCTCGCCCAATGCGCCCGCCGCACTTCGCGCAATGTGGTCCGCTCCGCAACCGCCCGTTGTCGCCAATCCGAAGCCGGATTCAGCTGCCTCGGATGGAGCATTTGCGGCGATCGCGCAGGCAATTACCACCGCACCCTCCGCGAATCCGGCGATGCTCAAATCGATCGAATTGTCAGCCGGCGAACAACCGATGTCGGTCGTGATCAAGCTGAGCGGCCCGGTTCAGTTCGACAAGCATCTCGAACGGGGCCCGTCGGGATCGATCGCGATGGTCGTGCTAAAGGACGTAATTCCGCAAACCGGAACGCAGACGCATCTGGTGTTCGGCAAATCGATCTTCAAAGACTGCGACATCACGACCGATGCTGCCGGAACGACGGTCACGCTCAACACACGGCCGGTGTCGAACTTCTCGGTCGTCGCGCTCGAATCGCCGCCGCGGCTGCTGGTCAGCTTCACGCCCGAAAAGACCGCCGCGAACTGACACGATTCAACCGCTTACGGGATCCCGTTGCCGCTTAGGATAATGCTGCGCGGGCTCTTCGGATCGGGTCCGTCGGCGATGCTAACTGTTCCATTGAGCGGCGACCCAACCACCGTCGGCGTAAATGCCACATTCACGGTGCAACTCGATCCTCCCGCAAGCACACTGCCGCAACTTCCGCCCCCAATGCTGTAATTCGCTGCGCCACTGGTAATGCTGTTCGGGCCGATCGAGATCGACACGTTGGCATTGTTGGTTATCGTAACGCTCTTGATCTGTGACTGCGCCTTTGACACCGACAGCGACCCGAAGATCACCGAGATCGGCGGGCTCACGGTCGCTGGGATCGTCTTGCCAGCAGAAAGTGCAATCGTAACCGGACCGAGCGGAACAGCAGGACTTCCGGAAACGTTCAGCGATGCCGACTCCGCGTTCAACGCGCCCGGCGTGAACTTGATCCCGATGTTGCACTTCGACGGCGAGGTTGCGCTGCCCGCCGCCGCCGTCCCTCCGCAATCGGTTCCGGCCGTCGCCGCGACGACCGAAAAATCGCCGCCATTGGCGCCGGCAAAATTGATTCCACCGGTTAGCGTCACCGGCGTGGTCCTGAAATTCTCCACCGTCACGTTCAGCGTGATTAAGGTTCCCCACGGAATCGACGGATAGGTCAGGTCGCCGCCCGGCGACAGCGCAAGGTCGGTCACGCCGCTTCCGGCAAGCGGAACATTGGTTGTTCCCGATGAGTTGTTTTCGAAGATTGTCAGCGTGGCGCCGATTGGATTTGCCACGTGACTCGGCGTGAAGCCGATTCCAATCGAACAGTTCCCGCCCGGCGCAAGGCCGCTAATCGGGCAAGTGTTCGATGCGACCGCATACTCGGCCGGATCGGAACTCTGCGCGCCTTCGACGTACAGCGGCTTCGTTGCGCCGGTATTGTTGACCGTGATGCTCTTGACGGCGGTGTCGCCAACCGCGGCGGGCGGATAGTTCAGGCTGGTCGTAGCGCCGCCGGTCGAGTAGGACGCGGAAGTCGTCATGCTGGGTATCGCAAACTTCGAGATGAAGGCGCTGCCGTGGGAATTTGTCAGAGAAGTTTGGAACGCCCCCGATGTGGTCGGGAAGTCTGACGATTCGGCATAGCCGGTCAAATAGGCGGAGCCTGCCGCATCAACCGCGATGCCAAATGCTTCGTCTCTATTGCTGCCGCCCAAATACGTGGAATACAGCAGCGAAGCGTTTCCAGATTTCGTCGGATCGAATTTCGACACAAAAGCAGCGCTAGCCGCGCTGCCACCACCACCGAGGGTCGTCTGGAAAGCCCCCGGCGTCGTGGGAAAGTCGTTCGAATCAGCGACTCCTGCAACGTAAGCATCGCCTGATGTATCGAGCGCGATCCCGTTGCCTTGGTTTTCGCAGCAAGCACCGTGGCCACCCAAGTACGACGAATAGGCCAATGCCGTGCCGGTGGCGTTCAGCTTTGCTGCGAAGGCATCGGTGCCGCCTCCAGTGGCGTGATTGGACGACTGAAATGCAGCCGCAGTGACAGGGAAATCGCTAGACGCGCTACCGCCGGTCACATACGCGTTGCCTCCAGAGTCGATGGCGATGCCGGTGCCATAGTCACCATCCGAACCGCCGTTTACGTCAACTACGCCACTACCGCCTAAGTAAGTTGAGTAAACGAGGGCTGTCCCATCGACGGAAACTTTTGTCACGAAGGCGTTCGGTCCGCTGGCAGGCGTACAAGACGCGCCATTTCCGGCACCTGCGCAACACGGCCACGGCGTTCCAATATCGGTGCAAACCTGACTTGGGTCCGCCAAGCCGTCCAAGTTGGCGTTGAGGATTTGGTACGCGCCGGGAGTGGTGGGGAAATCTGGGCCGACGCTACAAAAATTATTGTAGGTTAGCGAGTAAGTAGTTCCCGTTACGTAAGCGAAACCTGCCGAGTCGATAACAATGCCACTGCCCGAGTCGCCGAAAGTGGGGGAGAGTGTGGAGGGGCCTGGGCCCTCGAACCCACAAGTACCGCCACCGCCAAGATACGATGAATAAACCAGCCCTGAACCTGCTGCATTCAGTTTTGTTACAAAACCGTTGGAAACGCCGAGGACAATGCCATTGTTGGCGGTCTGAAACGCTCCAACGGTGGTCGGAAAATCAAGTGAGTAGGCCGTTCCCGTTACATACGCAGAACCGGTGGAATCAACCGCGATGCTGCTGCCAAAATCGCCAGAACCAAAGACTCCCCCTGTACCTCCCAAATAGGTCGAATAGGCCAGAGCCGAGCCGGACGGATTCAATTTCGTTACGAACGCATTTTCGGTGCCATTTAACGTCGTCTGGAACGCGCCGGCCGCTGTAGGAAAGTCTGGCGATGATGTCGAGCCGGTCGCATAGGCGGAGCCCGCAGAATCGACCGCGATGCCGTTACCAAAATCACCGGCACTACCGCCCAAGTAGGTCGAATAGATGAGCGCTGTGCCGCTCGCGTTAAATTTTGCCACGAAAGCATTAGGCCCATTGCTCGCGGCAGCTTTGTTGATAGTTTGGAACGCACCAACGGTAGCCGGAAAGTCGATCGATCCGGCGCGTCCCGTTACATAGGTGTTCCCCGCGGAATCGACCGTAATCGCATTACCGGAATCGAATCCCCCGGATCCTCCGCTGCCCCCCAGATACGTCGAATAGACCAGCGCCGGATCGATATACACCGGGCGGGTGCGATCGTACGCCGCCAATTTGAACCCGATCGTGTCTTTGTCACGGAGCATGCATCGGCCGTCGACCTTCTCGCGCTTGCCGTCGCGCTCCTGATAGATAAACGGCGCGCGATGGACGATCTCACCGCCGTCGGCAAGGCGGATGCTCATATCGCCGTTGGGGCTGAGCGCAATTTGCTTGGCACCATCGAAGCGCAGCTTGATCGCCTTCGGATCGGCCCCTGGTGCGAGAACGAAATCGTACTCAAGCTCGTGCTGATCGGTACCGTAGTAGACCATGTCGATACCGGGATAGATGTTGCGATAGCGAACTTTCGCATAGGTGGGGACGTTCGCATGCCACTTTTTCGGATCGCTGCCGATAAAGTAATTGGATTTGCCGGGCAGCGGATCGAGTCCTTCAACCTTTGCCTTTGGATTGGCGCCGATCAACCGCATACGAATCACTTCGGACTTTGGCGAGGAATCGATTTTCCGGTCATTCTTAATAGCGGGATTCGATGCTGATAGTTTTGGCTCGGGCTTGCGCAGGGTGAGTACCGCTTCGTTGGCGGTCAGAAATAGAGTATAGCCATTACCTCGCGAAAGAAATTTCACCTGGCGGTCGGTCTGGCCGTCGTTGCGCTCGAAGCTAAGTGGAATCTTCCCGTAGAGATTGGCGATGCGCGCCTTGTTGGCGGCACCCGGATTCGCCGATTGCACCGATCCGGGTGCATGTGAACTGTCCGCGTAGCTGGTCGCCGCGATTAGAGCAACGGAAAGCACTGCGATGCTCAGAGGCTTGCGAAACAAAGCGGGCCGATTCATAACCAACCTCCCTGTTTAAAGCCGACGATCCCAGCCAACGTCCGCCACGCAGAAACGACTGCTATAAGCTGCCAAACGGCTCAATGAAACGCAAATACTCGTCAATTAGCCGAACACGGCATCCCATTTGATGCCTAGAAACTTGAGCACAACCTCCGAGTACACCTTCAATCCCCATTTGAAGCCGTCAACCGGCAACCGTTCGTCATTGCCGTGGAATAGAGAGCCGAACGGCATATGCGGTGCGAGTTTTACCGGCATGAACCCGTAACACGAGGCGCCAAGCAGCGAATAGAACTTGTTGTCGGTCGCACCGGGGATCATCCAGGCGATTGCGCGGGCGCCGGGATCGGCGGCCTCCACGCAAGTGCGAATCAAGTTGAACAGGGGTGAATCGGCGCTAGTCTCAACCGGTGGCGAGGTCTTCAGCAATTCAAACTGCGGCTCCGGACCGACGATCGCGCGCAACTCGGCCATGAAGCTCTCCGGATCGTCTCCCGGCAGCGTCCGACCGTCAAGCACGACCGACGCCTCCCCCGGAATAACGTTGTCGCGATAGCCCGCGCGCAGGATGGTTGGCGATACCGTGTTGGAGAGCATCGGCGCGAAGACCGCCGCCCCCGCCTCTTCCGGCACGCCCATTTCGCGCATCGTTTGGCGCATCAGTGGGGTGATGCGGCGGCGCATCGGCGTCCCGGTAATTTTCGTGATCAACGCCGCAATTTTCTCGATCGCGGTCCCCGGCCGCGGCATCGAGCCATGGCCGGGTGGCGCGGCGACCTTCATCCGGACCGTTACGACACCCTTTTCCGCCACTTGAATCGGGTAGAAACGGCGATCGCCCAAGTGCACGGTGAAGCCGCCAATTTCGTTCAAAACGTACTGCGCGCGCACCAAATCGGGATGCTGCTCGACGAGGAATTTTGCACCGTGATCAGAGCCGGCTTCCTCATCGGCGACCGCGGCCATAATCAACTCGCGGCTCGGTGATGCACCGGCGCGCCTGATTGCGGACATCAGAACGACATCCATTGCGGTCTTCGATTTCATATCGATCGTACCGCGGCCCCATATGCATCCGTCGGCGATTTCCGCACCAAACGGATCGCGTGACCATCCCTTGCGCTCAACCGGAACGACATCGACATGCGATGAGAGAAGCAGCGCGCCCTCCTTCGCCCCCGATGCCGGAATCCGAGCAACGAGGTTGCCGCGGCCCGCCACACTCTCCCGGATTACCGACTCAAGGCCAGCGCGGCCAAGCTCCGCCGCAAGATAGTCGGCTGCGATTCGTTCATTACCGGGCGGATTGCTGGTGTCCAGCCTGATGAGCGCGCGGAGGCTATCGACTGCCTGTTCCTCGGCTCTCTGCCACGGAGTCTTCATCACGATTACCCTATGCCGGAATCTAGCTGGGATCGGCGAGCTTGAGTAATTGCTTGCCCAAGTTTGCGCCGGTGAACAGCCGGATTATCGTCCGCGGCGCGTTTTCGAGGCCATGCGCGAGGTCAACCTGGTTTTTGATTTTCCCTTCCGCGAGCCATTTCCCCATCTCTTCGCGCGCCTGCTTGAATTGATGGGAGAACTGAATCACCAGAAACGCCTGCATTTTGCCGCCGCGGCTGCTCAAGTTGTTGTAATTCTTGGCCGGTGGCGGAAACGATCCTTCCGGGTCGTTGTAATGAGAGATCGAGCCGGATTGCACGACTCGCGCGTTCGGATTGACGCGGGCCAATACTTCATCAAGGATTTCGCCACCGACATTGTCGAAGAAAATGTCGATGCCCTTCGGGCAGTGGCGCGAGAGCGCCTCGCCGACCTTGTCGTTCTTGTAATCAATCGCCGCGTCGAAACCTGCCTCCTTGATAAGCCAATCGCATTTGGCGTGCCCACCGGCGATCCCGACCACGCGGCATCCTTTGATCTTTGCGATCATACCGGCGACGGAGCCGGTCGCGCCCGCCGCGCCCGAAACGACGCAGGTCTCGCCCGGCTTGGGCTCGCCAATGGAAATTAACCCGCAATAGGCGGTCAGGCCTGTGATTCCATATAGCGACAGCGCAAGAATCGGATCTGAACCGGGCGCCAGCTTTTCCAGCCCGATAATCGATTCCCCGTTGGTGGCCGTGTAGTCCTCCCAAGCGAACAGACCCTGCACGATATCGCCTTTGGCAAAGCCTGGCTTGCGCGATTCGACTATTTGGCCCACCGCGGCCGCCTTCATCACCTCGCCGATCGGAATCACCGGCATGTACGTATCGTGCGACATCCATCCGCGCTGCGTCGGGTCGAATGACAAAGCGAGATTGCGGACCAAGATCTCCCCATCTTTGAGTGACCTGGTGACGGTTTCGTTCCATCGAAAATCGCTTTCTTTGATCAGCCCCTTGGGACGCGCCGCGATTAGCCATTGACGATTATTCTGCTCTGCCATCGGTAATTCTCCACGGAAAAAATCCGTCACTTTCATCCTTGGTAATTTCGCCGCCGCGGTCCAGAGGATGGAGACGGTAACCGGCGGACGCTCGCGCGTCGATAATTCACGCGGGCACCCAATTGCCGTGGAATCCGAACGGCACGCGATGGGGAGCCTTAATACGCGCTACGGGTGCGGACGAGAAGTTGCATGCCTCCTGAATTGACAACTCGGTCGAATCGGCTGCCGGGTCGTACCATACCGTAAGCACCCATCCGCCGTCCTCCGCCGATGCGGCGCTGCGGGGCACGAAAACCGGCTCGCCGGGGAACTTATTGCCGCCGAACTCCTGAAACTCCGTCCTGCCGGTATCGTAGTCCCGCTTTATCACACAATTGAATCCGAACTCCCGCTTGCTCGTGCGACTTGCCGCAAGATAGCCGTAGCGATGCCGTTCGCCTGCGATTCGTTCGTCGAAACGCGGGAATTCGGAGGCGAATTCCTCAAGCTGTTCGCTGCTCATAGAGTTCTGCTTCAGGTCCAGCGTCCATCGCCAAGGAAACGGCGTGCTGCCGAAGTCTTCGCCGCTCATGTCGAGAGAATCCATCCGGCATCCGTCGATCAAGATCTTGCCGTTCTCTTCGTAAGCGTTCAGGAAATGAAAGATAAAAAACGGCTCGCTGCGAAACCATTGAACTGCGCCGCTTGCGCGGCTCATCACACCGATTCTCGTTCCATGCTCCGGTTCCCATACGAACAGGGGCTTGCCTTGGGCGGCGTTTTCGAGTCTGAACACCGATGGACAGATGAAAAAGATTGCGTAATTGGACGTCGCAACGAAATCGTGAATCATCGCCGGCAATCCGCTGTCGATCGGGCGGGATTCCAAGAGTTTGCCGGTGCTGTCCGCGCGATAAAATATCAAATAGGGCGGGAAGGGCTGGTAGCCGAAAAAGAGCAGATCGCCGGTCTCCGGATCGACCTTCGGATGCGCCGTCATCGGTCCGTTGAGCTTGCCGCCAAAGTCGAAGAGTCCCACGGTCTCAAGGGTTAGCGGGGTCAACTCGTGGGGCAGTCCCGCTTCGTACAGCGCGAGCAGGCGGTTGGCGTAGCCGACAATATTTGTGTTGGCGGCATTCTTGAACGGGGGCAACCCGGATGGGATGTCGCCAAGCTGCTCGACGAGTCCCCCGTATAGTGAGTGCCCCGCCTTCATCTCGGCGCGGAGGCCCTCGGTTTTGACGTAGCGATTCCGATACGCGGCGCGGCCCTCCTTGAGTATGAAACCGTGGACCATTCCGTCACCGTCAAACCAATGGTATCGTCCGCGCGGCTTAAAATGCGGATTCGGCCCGACTCGATAGAGAACACCGCTGAGATCCCGAGGAATCTCGCCATCGACTTCAAGATCGTAGGCGTCGCCCTCTTCACGCCAGGGAGCGTAGTTCCCGTTAAGAAACGGGTTATCTGATTTCCACATGGTCGTGCTCCTTAGTCAGTGCGGAGTCGAAGCGTGGCGCCGACGCTGGCGCCATGATCGAATATTTCAATTTTGCGCGAATATACCAAGGTGACCGGCTGCCATCAAAAATTGCGCGGACCGAAGAAGACCGTGTTGATGCCGCGTTTCGAGGTTGCGACCGCCTCGGGCGGCATCTCGGCCATCGTGGCCGCGATTTCACGCGCCGTGGACATTAGCTTAGATGGCGGAACGACTCCATTCAGCATTCCCAGCGCGAGCAATTCTGATGCTCTGTAATGGCGGCACATGAGAATCGCCTCCTTGGCGCGCCACGGGCCCATTCGCGCCGCGATTACGTCGGCGGGGGCGCCGCGAAACGGCATCCCAAGCTCAACCTCCGGCACCCAGAATTCGGCGTCCTCGACTGCGACACAGAAGTCGAATCCCAGTGCGAACGACCATCCACCCCCGACGGCATAGCCGTTGATCGCACCGACGGTTACCTGGTCGAGATTTGCAAGCACATCGAATGCGCGCCCGATAAGCCGCGGCATGCGCCGTCCGAATTGCGCGAGCTTGCGGCGGCGTTCGACGGGATCGGCGATGTCTTTAACTGCCGAGGTATCCATTCCGGCGCAAAATGCCGAGCCGGCTCCCGTCACGATAAGCGCGCGGCATTCGCGATCGTCGCGCACGGCGTGCAAGTGGCGCTCGAATTCGAGGATTATCGCCTCATCGAGGCAATTCCGCCGCTCCGGGCGATTAAAGGTGATCGTCGTAATCGGGCCGCCCTTTTCGACGAGGAAAGTCGACACCATATCGCGTGTTTGTACCTCTCCTTGTCGCGCTAGTCGAGCGCACCGCAATGCGGCATGCGGGCCGCTTGACGGATCGAATCACTTCACCCTATGTTCGCAACGGCGCGGTGATTTCACCGCTAAAGGAATCGATCGATATGGCAATCCGCGAATACACATCCCTCGACGGCATCGCAATGGCGGAGATGGTCCGCAAGGGCGATGTCACCGCACTCGAACTGCTCGAAGAAGCAATCTCCCGCGTCGAGAAACTAAACCCGAAACTCAATGCGGTCGTCTTTAAGGCATACGATCAAGCACGCGCCGCCGCCAAAGAGAAACGCGCCGGCAGTAAAGCTCCGTTCGAGGGAGTCCCGCTCCTGCTCAAGGACATCCTTGCCGAATGCGCCGGGATGCCGACGCGGTCGGGCACCCGCTTCACACCGGACATCCCGTCCTTTGCCGACGCTGAATTGGTAACGCGTTACAAGCGTGCCGGATTTATCCCATTCGGCAAAACCAACGCTCCCGAATACGGTATTCTGCCCATCACGGAGCCGGACCTGTGGGGACCGGCGCGAAATCCCTGGAACCTCGACCATACCCCCGGCGGATCGAGCGGCGGGTCGGCTGCGGCCGTTGCCGCCGGAATCCTGCCGATCGCGCACGGCAACGACGGCGGCGGATCTATTCGCATCCCGTCGGCATGCTGCGGGTTGGTTGGGCTTAAGCCGACGCGCGGACGGAATTCGACAGCGCCAGTTCCGACCGACGTGACGGGGGGCCTCATTTGTGATCACGTTCTCACCCGCACCGTTCGCGATACCGCCGCGGTCCTCGATGCGACCGCTGGTAACATTCCGGGCGACCCTTACACGCCCGCCTTGCCCACGGGACGGTTCCTCGATGCGGTCAAGGACACCCCGAAGGGACTCAAGATCGCGTTCTGGACGAAGGGCTTCATGGGCGAGCCGATCAATCCCGAGCATGAGGAAGCCACGCGCAACGCGGCGAAGCTGTGCGAGAGCCTGGGGCATCATGTGGAGGAGGAAGCGCCGATGCGCGAGTTTTCCAGCATTGCGCCGCACTTCCTCAAGATTTACACGTGCGAGATGGCGTTCGCCGTCGATGCGACCGCATTCATGACCGGCCGCCAGCCAAATCAGGAATTGCTGGAAGGGCTGACGTGGAGCCTTTACGAAATGGGCAAGCGGATTAACGCCGCGGAATATCTCCTGTCCCAAGCGCTCCTGCAATTGTTCACTTGGGAATTCGCGAAGTTCTTCGACAAGTACGATCTCTTCGTCTATCCGACGCTGGGGACACCACCGGTGAAGATCGGTTCAGTCGATCGGCATAATCCTGTCCCCGGCCTGATGGCAGAGAATGTCACGTTAATGGCGCATCTGAATCCGCTGTTCAACATCACTGGCCATCCCGCGATTTCTCTGCCGCTTTACAACGGCAAAACTGGATTGCCGATCGGAATATGCTTCGGCGCGAAGAACGGCGCGGAGGCGCTGCTGCTTCGAATCGCAGGACAACTCGAACATGCGCTTCCGTGGACGAATCGCAAGCCTCCAACTTTCGCCTGAAAAGGGACGCCCGTCTGCATCTTCGGCGCGGGCATTTCGCGTGATTACATCGAAACGCGATTTGCCGCGCCGGATGCTGAGCGCTCCAACCACGACGGACGCGTGACCGCAGCCATCCTTGACCGCTCGCGCTGGTACACGAGCACCAAAAGCTTGATTCTATTTTCAAGCTCTAGAAACGTCTTTCGAAATGAACGCGCCTTCGTAGCGGAATCTCCGTCTGTCGCCGGCTCCGTGATGTGCCAATGAATAACTTCAGGACGCCCCGGCCATGCAATTGGTAATTGCGCCGGCGGCCGTTCGCCCAGACTGATGACAAGGTCCATCGGTGGAGCGTCGGGGCTAAGGAATTCCTCGTAACCTTTGCTCCGGAGACCGTCGTGCCAAATTCGATTTTCCTTAAGTACTTCCGCCACGAGAGGATTACACTCGTGCTTCGGCATAACTCCTGCGCTGAACGCGCGGAACCCTTTCGCGCCCCAGCGCTCGAGCAGCGCTTCGGCGGTGATGCTGCTGACGGCGTTGTCCTCGCAAATGAAGAGAACATTACAGCAGTCGCCGGGTTGGTCCGCTTGGCGTTGGTCGGCCATATTCGATCGCCCAAAGAAAGTTTCGGGTAATCCACCGTGCAGACTTGTCATATTTCACCTCACGCCGTCTCAAACGCCCAGCAATTCGCAATAATTAGCGACGCAAGCGATATGCCACCGCGCGGTGAAGGATTTCCAAGAGTTTTGGCGAACTTTTATCGTAGAGTCACGGACCTCCAAAATCTGATTGCGCCCGAAGGAAACGGCCGGGACGCTACCATGCATCTGTTCGCGCCATAATAAGAGGCGACCAAATGCGCGCGATGTCGGATCAATAACCCACGAAACTGTGTTTGAATCCGCGCATTGAATGACCTTCTTGCGCGGTTGGATTGCAGCATTTTGGTCTATTTAATGCATCTGCATCGGTCTTGAACTGGTCTTCCAACCATAGCTGCGAATCATGATCGTTCAAACCAGTAAAAATGATCTTGCTGTGAACACTTCGGCCATGCACGCGGTTGATCATGCGCGCGCATCGTATGAATGTATGTTTATGCCAATGATCAAGTACGCGGCTGAATCACTGTCCGCGAATTTGACTCCAGCCCGAATCTCTCTATAGGAGGATTGCGATTAATATGACCGCCGAATTGGATGACCCCGTGCTGGCGCGGGTCGACGCTTATTGGCGCGCCGCAAATTATCTATCGGTTGGACAGATTTATCTGTTGGACAATCCCTTACTCAAAGAGCCACTCAAACGGGAGCACATCAAGCCGCGCCTGCTGGGCCATTGGGGAACCACGCCGGGCTTAAATTTTATTTACGTCCACCTCAATCGTATCATCAAAAGCAACGATCTCGACATGATTTACGTTATCGGCCCCGGGCATGGCGGCCCCGCATTGGTGGCAAATGCGTATTTGGAAGGCACTTATAGCGAGGTGTACCCAAACGTTTCGCAAGACCAGAGAGGGATGCAGCGTCTTTTCAAGCAATTCAGCTTCCCCGGAGGAATCCCTAGCCACGTTGCGCCGGAAACGCCCGGATCGATCCATGAAGGAGGCGAACTCGGCTACGCGCTATCGCATGCCTTCGGAGCTGCGTTCGATAATCCTAACCTGATCGTCGCCTGTGTCGTCGGCGATGGAGAAGCCGAGACCGGTCCATTGGCAACCGGATGGCACGGCAACAAATTCCTCAATCCCGCGCGCGACGGTTGCGTCCTGCCAATTCTTCACTTGAATGGCTACAAAATCGCGAACCCCTGCTTTCTCGCACGCATTCCCAAAGATGAACTTCAAAAGCTGCTCGAAGGCTACGGATACAAGCCTTACTTCGTCGAAGGTCACGAGCCGGAGAAGATGCATCGCCAAATGGCCGCGACTCTCGATTCAGCGGCCGCGGAAATAAAGTCGATCTGGGCGGACGCGCGCACGAACGGCTTCAGCGCAAGGCCGATCTGGCCGATGATCGTGCTGCGATCGCCGAAAGGGTGGACCTGTCCGCCTGAAATCGACGGCAAGAAATGCGAGGACTACTGGCGAAGCCATCAGGTGCCGATGTCCGACATGGATCAGCCCGAGCACGTCAAAATTCTTGAGCAATGGATGAAGAGTTACCGGCCCGATGAACTGTTCGACTCCGGCGGAACACTCAAAAAAGAATTGGCCGATCTCGCGCCACAAGGTCATCGCCGGATGAGCGACAATCCTCATGCAAACGGCGGCATCCTACTCAAGGATTTGCGCATGCCCGACTTCCGGGAGTATGCCGTCGATGTGCCGGCTCCCGGAGCTACGGTAACGGAAGCAACCCGCGTACAAGGAAAGTTTCTGCGCGATGTAATGAAACTGAACCTCGCCCAGAACAACTTCCGCATCTTCAGCCCGGACGAGAACAATTCAAACCGTTGGCAGGACATCCTGGACGTCACCAAACGCTGCTATACCGCGCAAATCCTTCCCGAAGACGACCACCTGTCGCCCGATGGCCGCGTGATGGAAGTGCTAAGCGAGCATCAATGCCAGGGGTGGCTTGAAGGCTATTTATTGACCGGTCGCCATGGTTTCTTCAGTTGCTACGAAGCCTTCATTCACATCATCGATTCGATGTTCAATCAGCATGCCAAGTGGCTGAAGGTGAGCAACCATATTCCGTGGCGCCGCCCAATCGCATCACTGAACTATCTTCTGAGTTCGCACGTTTGGCGACAAGACCACAACGGCTTTTCACATCAGGATCCGGGTTTCATCGATCATGTCGTGAACAAGAAAGCAGAAATCGTCCGCGTATATCTGCCGCCGGACGCAAATTGCCTTCTTTCCGTAACCGACCACTGCCTACGCAGCCGGAACTACGTCAATGTAATCGTCGCGGGCAAGCAGCCGGCGCCGCAATGGTTGTCGATGGAGCAAGCGATTCGGCATTGTGCTGCGGGGATTGGCATTTGGGAATGGGCATCCAATGACAAGGATTCCGATCCCGACGTAGTGATGGCCTGCTGTGGCGATACTCCGACGCTGGAGACGCTGGCGGCCGTCGATCTTCTGCGCACGCATGTTCCGCAACTCAAGGTGCGTGTCATCAATGTTGTGAACTTGATGACGATCCAATCGCCGATCGAACATCCGCATGGGTTGCCCGACAGCGAATTCGATTCGCTGTTCACCACCGACAAGCCGATCATTTTCGCTTTTCACGGCTATCCCTGGCTGATTCATCGCCTGACCTACCGGCGCGCGGGCCACAAGAATCTGCATGTCCGCGGGTACGTCGAAGAAGGAACCACGACGACGCCATTCGATATGGTCGTACTCAATCGTATGGATCGATTTTCACTCGTCAACGACGTCATCGACCGCGTTCCGATGCTCGGCGAGCGTGCCGCTTATGCAAAACAGGCGATCCGCGACAAGTTGCAGGATCATAAGCAGTACATCGCGAAATGCGGCGATGACATGCCTGAAATTCGCAATTGGCGATGGGGCGGTAGCGCCGGCAGTTCCGGTCGCGGCGATACTTCGCAAGACAATCTTTAGGATGACGCAAAGGCGGTCGCTACAGTACGATTCCTCGAGGAGCGGCGGATGAATCGAGCAGAGCCACTTATCGGTGTCATAAATGCCGGCTCCTCTTCACTTAAATTCTCCTTCTACGAAGGTGACTGTCGAATTATTTCTGGCATTTTCGATGGTTTGGGCATCACCCCGCGCGTGCAGGTATCGGGCTCCGATGGCATCGAGCTCACGCCGCCGAACTTGGGTCAAACGCCTCCAATATCCGCCAGCGACGCGCTTGCGCCGCTGCTGGTGTGGGCAAATGAGCAGCTTGGCGGAAGAAAACTCGCCGCGCTTGGCCATCGCGTCGTTCACGGAGGCGTGCATCACACGCACCCGGAAAAAGTAACGCCGGAATTGCTCGCCGAACTCGAATCGCTGATTCCACTCGCTCCATTGCACGAGCCGCATAATCTGGCACCGATTCGCACGGCCCTCGCGTTTGACCCGAAATTACCGCAGGTTGCATGCTTCGACACTGCCTTCCATCGTACGATGCCGGAGGTCGCACAGGCCTTTGCGCTACCGTATGCGATGCATGACGAAGGCATCCGCCGCTACGGATTTCACGGCCTCTCGTACGAATACATCGCATCTGTGCTTCCTGAATGCGCACCCGAAATCGCCGACGGCCGCGTCATCGTTGCGCATTTGGGAAACGGCGCCTCAATGTGCGCACTCAAGGCTCGTGTATCGGTTGCCACCACAATGAGTTTCACCGCTCTGGACGGGCTGCCGATGGGTACCAGGTCGGGCGCGATCGATCCCGGAGTGATTTTGCACTTGATCGAAAATCGAGGGATGTCGGCAGAGGGAATTGAGGACCTCCTTTATAGGAAGTCCGGGATGCTAGGGCTGTCCGGCATTTCTTCTGATTTCCGTGAACTCCTTACCAGCACGAATCCGCGCGCGCGCTTCGCAATTGACGTGTTTTGCTATCAAGCAGCCCGCCATATCGGATCGCTTGCGGCAGCGCTCGGTGGGCTTGATGGACTAGTGTTTTCCGCAGGCATCGGCCAGAATGCCGCTCCGATTCGCGCCGCGATTTGCGAGGCATCAGGCTGGCTAGGCCTGGAATTGGACCAAGCCGCAAATCAGCGGCATGGCCCGCGAATCAGCAAGCCCAGCAGCCGTGTCGCCGCGTATGTAATCCCAACCGACGAAAATCTGATGATCGCGCAACACACGCGATCCCTTCTTGCTTCCTGAGGTTGCCCCGAAAGGCAAGAGCGCATAAATACTTGATTTCGTTGAGCGGAGAGGTGGCCGAGTGGTCGAAGGCACCAGATTGCTAATCTGGCGTACTGGGTAACCGGTACCGAGGGTTCGAATCCCTCCCTCTCCGCCACACACCTAGTAGCATTCGCCTACATATGGGAGAAGGCGTTAAATGCGCGCGTGACGTGGCGCAATTCGATTCCGAGGGGACCGGAGAGGATAACCTCGTGTAGGATTCGGCCGATTTGGCCCGCTTCCTCTCCGTGAGAATGAAAGTCGGTCCCCCTTGGCACCGATCACTTTTGCAGTGGCACCTGCCCAACATTCGCCTGCTCACGCTACTGCCGGGCGTTCAAGACAGTTCGACTGAACTTGAGGGTTCGAGAATGGCGCGCGTCAGACTAGTGCAGCCGACGCCTCGACGCCGAGCGCCTTTAGCTGGGCCGGCCATTCCAGCGGCAGATCGATGCGTTTGACCAGCGCCTCGGCGTTGAGTTCCGCAGGTTGGCGCCCCTGGCAGATCGCTTCCACCATCTCCGGCGCCAAAAACGCCAAGCGCGACAGACGGTCGACGTAGCGTCTGGCAATTCCCTCGCGCCGCCCGATTTCCGTCAACGAGGGCGCCTGCCCGCAAGCCAGCAGCCGGAACCATTCCCTCGCGCGCGCAATAGCCTTTAGCAGCGCCAAGTCCAGCTTGCGGGCCGGTTCATTGCCTGCGGCGACGACGATACGCGTTTCCACCCCCCGACGCTTCATTCTGAGCGGCATGAAGCCGGGCAGGCTAAGAATGCTGCTGGTCCTGACCCCCGCACGCGAGCACGGAATCTGGATTTTCAGGATCACCCGGATACCGTCCTCGCGCAGCTCTACCCGGTCGACGAGCTCGGCCATGCAGTCCCTGGCATCGGCAGCGTTTTCCAGCCGGCGGCAAAGGGCGGAGGTCGATTCAACCGCCGCCCTTGGGTCGGGCGATTCGATATCCGATTGCTCAAGTGCGGCCAGCATGCCCGGGCGATCGCCGAGGATATGGCACGCCGCAGCCGCCACCGCCCGTTCGATCTCCGGCGCGGCGAGACGCCAGCCCTGTCCATCATCCTTGGCAGAGCCGTTAACCAGGCTTCGGGACACGTAGTAACGGTACCGCCGCCCCGCCTTGGCCGCTCCTTGCACGTAGAGCGGCTCGCCCTGTGCGTCCCGAATCTTTCCTGCCAGCGGACTGGCAATCGTGCCAGACGAGGATGAACGGCCGCGAGCCGTGTTCTCTAGCAGTCGTTGCTGCACCTTCTCCCAAAGGTCTCGCGCCAGTATCGCCTCGTGTTGCCCTGGATAGCGCTCCTGCTTGTGCCGGATTTCGCCGACATAAATGGGGTTGGCGAGCAGTTCGTAAAGCGCCCCACGAGAGAACCGGCAACCTCCGGACTTAGTTCCCTTTTGCGATACCCGGACCTTCGAGACAATTCCCTGCCGGCCCAACTCCCGCCTAAGCTGCCGTACCGAGCCCAGTGCCAGATACCGTTCGTAGATATGTCTGACCGTTTCGGCCTCGGCTGGATTGATGGCCAGCCGCCGCTCGCGCACGTCGTATCCCAGCGGCGGCACGCCGCCCATCCACATCCCCTTGCGCTTGGAGGCGGCGATCTTGTCGCGGATCCGCTCGCCGGTAACTTCCCGCTCGAATTGGGCGAACGAGAGCAGCACATTGAGCGTCAGCCGCCCCATCGAAGTCGTGGTGTTGAACTGCTGAGTTACCGCCACGAACGATACGCCGCGGGCATCGAACAGTTCGACCATTTTGGCGAAGTCGGCCAGCGACCGGGTCAGCCGGTCGACCTTGTAGACCACCACCACGTCGATGTGCCCCTCGCCAATGTCTGCGAGCAGCCGCTGCAACGCGGGTCGTTCCATCGTTCCGCCCGACAGTCCGCCGTCATCATATTCCGTCTTGATTAGCTTCCAACCCTCGCTCGCCTGGCTCTTGATAAACGCCTCGCACGCCTCGCGCTGGGCGTGCAGCGAGTTGAAGTCCTGTTCCAAGCCCTCCTCCGAACTCTTGCGTGTGTAGATCGCGCAGCGCCGGCTTTTGGGTTTAGCTTGCTCCATGAGCCTGCTCCTGGCGCCTTTGTTTCAGCCCAAAGAAAAGGGGGCCCGACCACTTAGTGCCGGTAATCCGGTGCGCGACCTGGGACAGCGACCGGTACTGCTTGCCCCGGAATGCGATGCCGTCCTCGCGGACAATCACCTGATGCCGGGTGCCATGCCACTCGCGAAACAGTATGGTTCCGGGCCTGATAGCGGGCGTGGGTGCGACGGCGATCGGCTGCCCTGAGGCGGCATCGGTGGCGACCTTCGCCAGCAATCGCTCAGTCGACGGCTTCAGGCCGCCCAACGCCTGTTCCTGAATCCGGTACGCAAGCGCGCGAGTCAGCAGGTCGCGGCTGATGCGTCGTGGCGGTTCGCTGCCGTAGAGCGTCCACCAGCGATTTTTTAGATCGGCAACTCCCGCCTTGGGAAGCGAAGCCACTTCGCGGGCAAGAGTGGCCGAATCGGTTGCGGAATTTTTGCGTTTCATTTGCTGCCCAACCTCCTGCTGGGCAGTCACACACATCGCTCTGGTGCACCTCTGAATCCAGTCCTTTTGAAGCGAAATGCGAGCCGGGAAGCGGCGAAATGCGTCGGCCGGATAAGGCAAACCTTGTCCCTGCTCTGGAGACCGAAATCGGAGGCGAATGTTTGGCGATGAGATTCTCTGCAGGACCGGCGGCCCAATTTTGCTCCAAATACCTCGCCAAATCTGCGGACAATTTCTTGGTCAAATTGAGCGGTGGGGGCTAGGAGTTCAAATCCACTTTGCTCTTTGGCGCGCTCTGAACAGGGGGAGCGCGAGGGGAACCGTCCCCCTCGCCGCTCTGTTTAGTTCGAGCCCCCTGATACTCGTGAGGATCACGATCGTGGTCGTTGACGAATGACCGTAGGAAAAGTCGAGAGGTGCAAGCGAGTGTCAATGCGGAGCCTGGACGATCCAACAATGGCCGGTCTAACATCTGAACGAGCATGGTTGCAGTACGCGGACTGGGTCTTGGTAACGAGCCGGTATTGGAACTTCTGGCACAGCACGACGCCGCCTTCGACCTGGAAGGCCGCGCGGGTCTCCACGTACACCGTTAAGCTCTGCAGACGCGCCCGCTTACTTGAGCGTGACCTGCCCTGGAAATTTTGTACCAGCGAAAGTGTTAGGAAAGCTGGGACAGGAGGAGCCAGGGAATGGCAAAACGAAGGTACCAGGCGGAAGAGATCGTAACAGTCTTGCGGCAGGTGGAGGTGGCGATCGCCAACGGCAAGACGACGCCGCTGGCGTGCCGGGAGAGTGGGATTACGGAGCAAACCTACTACCGGTGGCGCAAGGAGTATGGCGGGTTGAAACTGGAGCAGGCCAAGCGGTTCAAGGAGTTGGAGCGGGAGAACTCGCGGCTTAAGCGGCTGGTGGCCGAGCTGTCGTTGGACAAGCAGATATTGCAGGACGTAGCGCGGGGAAACTTGTAAGCCCACAGCGGCGGCGTTGCGCGGCACGCAATGCCCGGCAGGAGTACGCGGTCTCCGAGCGCCGGGCGTGCCGGCTGCTGGGGCAATGGCGAGGAACGCAGCGATACCGGCCGATAGTGCGGGCGGACGAGGATGAGTTGACCGCGGCGATCATCGCGCTGGCCAGC